>ENA-ORCR01000141-ORCR01000141.1-marine-metagenome-genome-assembly--contig:-NODE-141-length-72681-cov-10.486902_pt1 | contig 72681 bp, 80 predicted proteins | sample MGYA00237782_ERZ508514 | MGnify/ENA primary metagenome ERZ508514 (study PRJEB26185, sample SAMN06268960) | marine metagenome | isolation source: Eden Landing Ponds, San Francisco, CA, USA | place...
GGAACGCGATTCAGGAACTCGAGGCACAAGACATCCTGACCGAAACAACCGGGAAGGAGCGGTATCAAGAGTTCAAGACTGTCGATATCTTCGACACTCTCAACCAGCCGCTGGAAGAGGGATAGTGCTATTCTGGCAGCGGACTCAATCCAGAGTGCACAGGACTAACCAACATAACCGCCAAGTTCCCGGGAAGTGTTGGTTAGCACATGTCCGACCATGCCAGAACCGCACTCGAAGAACTCCAGGCTATCGACCGAGACACACTCCCAGCAGAACTGACTGAGACATACGACCGAGCACTCGAAGATATCGAGACACTCTGTACGAATCTCGACACAGCGGCCGAAGCTGACGACCAACCCACAGAGCAACCTGACACACCAGAGGAGTGGGACGAAGACGAGTGGGACGATCAGGTTGAGTCAGCTCGCGAGAAAGCAGCGATTTCCTCAACGAAGGGGAGCCTCACGACGAAAACCATCGACGGGCGTGACTATTACTACCTACAGTGGCGAGAAGGCGATACGGTCACGAGCCAGTATGTGGGCCCCGTTGATCCAGCCTGACCCACGAATGGGACCACACACACCCCCCGTTTCGAGTGTTTTTCTCCGAGCGACGGTCTCCCCGGCAGAAGAGCGGCTCCATCCGATTTGTATATAAAGATGGTCCGGACCACCCCCCGTTTCGAGTGTTTATCCTAGGAGTTAGCTGTCTACTACTACTACTAACGTTATCTAGTAGAAAAGAATATATATAATATCAAAAACAGCAGCACCGTCCGTCTTGATTATTGGCATGGTTTGATTCGAGGTCTTACCCTCAGCACTCTGCTATCGGTGGAATTGACACCCTCAGATTCAAACGGTCTCGGGGCTACGGGTGATTCCGGCAGAACACTCGAAACGGGGGGTGTGTGTGGAACAGACTGTCTGACCACCAGAACGTATCACAAAACACTCTCACAAAATCTGTTTCACGGAATATAATTGGATCTTTCCATCAGTAAGTGTGCAAATCTAACATCCCAGTTAGTTCTGAAGGGTCGCGCTGCAGTAAAACAGGAGATTATATTACAGGACAACAGGCTACTCTGTATCTGCAAAAATCGGCATACTATTTCGGGCGGCTGCAGAACTTTGATACAGTTCGTCCGGGGTAGTATCCTGAGGGATATCATCTCGATCGCTGACACCTGCGTAATTATCAGATATTGCGGACATGCCGGACGCAACTCCTATTAGTACACTACTTCCGCCTTTCTTGGGATCAAATCCCTTCATTTCGGAGATAACCTCCAGCTCTGTAGCCTCCTTCGCCGCACTATCTAGATCCTGCAGAAAGGTTTCTACATCAGGATCATCTCTATTTTCAATATTATACTTATATGTAAGTTCGATATCTATAATAACCTGGGCTGCTCGATCAATATATTGAATTTCATCTTCAGATAGATTCTTTTCTTCCTGTAACCGTTCTATCGCTTCAGAGAATAGTAGAGAGGTTCCTTTACTTGATACACTGCTTAAAATCGCCTTGATTAGCACTGATTCGACACCAGACATGTCTGTCACCTCGTTATCGTTCTTTTATATTATTTGTGTGTCCTGAACAGCATCGGTAGATTCACTCTCTGTCTGGTTCCTCGATATAGAACACTCACAGATGACCGATAAGAGGCTGGGAAATTCCGACGATACACTGTAACTCCCATCCAAATCCCAACTGTTTCACCCGGTCTGAACACTGAGTTCCGCTGGGGGAATCCTGCCGGTTAGTGATGTCCCACTCACCCGCCCGGAGACAATCCAAAGCACCACTGTAGACTCGCCAGCACCGCCTGCTGTCCAAAACCGAAAGAACACTCGAAATGGGGGGTGGCGAATATTCACTGCTTCGGCACGAACTAGCGAACGCCCACAATACCCGATACAGCCTCTCTATATGGTGGTTACACTCGAAACAGGGGGTGAAACGGGCCACGACGCACTAGAACAGGAGAAACACTCGAAACACTCGAACTAGGGATTTATTATCGATTGGTCTGAGAATACATCCAACATGGATTCCCCGTTCGACGATCCTGGGAAAATCTTCGCCGATAAGCGGCCTCTCGATGAGGATTATACTCCCGAGACGATTCTGTGCCGGGAGGACGAAGTCAGCCGCTATTCTGAAGCCCTGCAGGACGTCATCGAAGGGTTCGGGCCGAACAACGTCTTCATTTACGGACAGACGGGCAACGGCAAGACTGTCGTCACGAAGAAGATGATGGAGTTTCTCCGCGCCGAAGCCACTCAGCACGACGTCCCGGTCACGATACTCGAAATCAACTGCAACAAGGACGACAGTATCTTCAACGTCCTCATCTCGCTCGTCAATCAGCTCCGACCCCCGGACGACCAGGTCCCCGAGCAGGGGCCGACGAAGGGCTTCCTCTGGTCGACACTGTACGACGAGCTTGATGACCTTGAGGGCGACGTCGTCGTTGTCTTAGACGAGATTGATATGCTCGGCGCGGACAACGACAAACTCCTGTATGAATTCCCCCGGGCCCGCAAGATGGGGTCACTGGAGGACACCCGCGTCGGCGTCATCGGCATCTCGAACAACCACATGTTCAAAGACTCGCTGGACCCGCGGGTCAAGAGCACGCTCTGTGAGTACGAAATTTTCTTTTCACCATATGATGCCACTGAACTCACTGATATCCTCCAGCACTACGCCGATCTCGTGTTCCGAGATGGGATCATCGACGAGGGTGTGATCCAACTGTGTGCTGCCCGGGCTGCCCAGGAACAGGGCGACGCTCGCGAGGCGCTTGATCTGCTCGAAACGGCTGGGAATATCGCACGCAAACAGGACGCCGGGCAGGTCACCAAAGCCCACGTCGAAGAGGCTGGCAGCCGCGTCGAGGAACAGCGTGTCCTCACAATCGTTCGCGAACAACTCACCTCGCAGATGAAACTCGCGTTGCTCGCGACGGCCTTCCTCAACATCGACGACGAAGCCTCTCCCCGTGCGAAGAACATCTACCAGGTCTATGAGAACATCTGTCAGGTGTGTGGCTACGAACCTCGCTCGAAGCGGCGGGTCAACGATTTCCTTGACTCGATCCGCCTCTATGGCTTGCTCGAACGCGATGAACGTAACCTCGGTCGGGCCGGCGGGCGGTCGTATATTCACACTCTGGAGGTCTCACCGGAACTCGTCTTCGAGGGGCTCAAACAGGATCAGGACGGGTCTGAATCGACACTGGAGCGCTACGACCTCGTTCCCGATCCTGAAGAGGCCCAGCAGGCCCGGCTGATGTCCTACGTCTGAAATCCTTCTGATAAGGACCTTCTAAACTCGTGACAGGCTTCAGCAATCCCAGTCAATACGGAGTGAATATCTCCCACAGCGTTCCAGAATAAACCGGCCACTATTCATTACCGAGAGGAAGCGTATCCTGCCCGGCTACGCGAACTGTCTCGCCGAAGAAACCAGGACGGGACGCTTGGACTATAAATGAGCAATGCAACCGCTCAGGAAGGGGTGCTGCTCCCGGGTCAAACACAGCAGGAATTTGAATCGTCCCTTGAGTGTGGACGTTTCGGAGTTCCACAGAGGTCCGGCGGACAGAGCTTTGTATATCGTAGTACGTGGAGAACTCCTCCCACTGGCCCGGTGGTGAAACCCGTACTTCGTGACTGATACGTCCTTCATATGCCGACGGTGGCCAAATACGAAACCGGAACCAATCAGGTTGGTACCCTTCATATGGTGAGCTAGACGCGATTCCACCGATAGTTGAATTGAATGTGAGGTGTATCTGGGGACGCTGGCCGCCGCTCTGTATGATCCGGTCGACCTCGACTGCGGCGTATCCGATCCCATCCACGTCACCTTCTCGCGGTGGATATTCCCACAGAACACGTGGGTCGGTGTCGGTTTCGACTGTCGTTTCGGCATCAAGCCGTGTCGGCGTGGTTCCAGGAAGCTGTCCGCTACAACCACTGAGAGCGCTGGCGACTATTGTGCCAATGCTTGCAAGAGCCTGCCGTCGAGTGGGGTAGCTGTCGGTATCGGTGAACGTGGAGGGCATCGGCCCTTGCTACTGTTGCATCGGCCAAACATTCTCTGGTATTGTACAGATTTTCACCACTGGAAAGACGAACTTCGGAGTGTCTTAGATGCCGACACTCCGCGGCGTAGGCTGATCGCTTCGGGTTCCTTACTGCGGCCGGGCAGACATCCCGACGCAATAAGGAACCGACGCCCACTCACCTGATATCTAGGAGGCCGTCGATGAGGAATACTTTGGGTCACCGGCCGGCCATCCGTCGCACATCCTGCTGGACCCAGTCTATCTCCGGGTGGCTCAAACCGGTTTTGTAGCTTGATTCAATTTTTAGTGAAATGCACTGGAACCCCAGTTATGGCATCAGACGCGCTCTCAGGTGACGTTTGGCAGCGGTTGAGTTGGGCGATTCGGGAGGGAGTCGTTATCACAGGCATTTTCGTATTCTGGCTCACGATTGCGCTCGTTTTGGTAACTGGTTTGAGTCTTGTTGCGTTCCTGATTCAGACGCTTCGGCTCGACCCGTTACGATTCGTCTATGAGTTCGCACAGCGGGCCGATGTTGTCTGGAGTGCCGTGTTGCCGTTTGCCGGCGCTACGGCGGGGATCTACACTCTTGCCCGTGTCGGGACAATTCTCATTGGTCAGTACCAGTCTACTCCAGGCGAGTGACCACCGCCAAGCAGGTCGCGTTGACCGGTGCCAATCTAACAGGGAACCGCACTGTCGCCTGTCTCGTGGAGCTGGTCAGCGTAGGATGCCGCTAGGAGGGACACACCATGGCAACACTCAAAGTCACCGTCAGAAATAGCGACCATCTCGAGCAGCGCACTCGTAACCGAATCAAGGCCGCGCAGGAGGGTGCAGACCTCGACGAGGCCCAGCCGGTGCTGAACTTTGACTCGTACGCAGAACTCAGTCGTCTCCTCAGTCCAAAGAATCTGGAGCTGTTGGAGGCGATCTCCGAACTTGAACCGGCGAGTATCAGCGAGGCTGCTGAACTGGTCGACCGTGATTACAAGCAGGTCCATCGGAACCTCTCCGAACTGGCAGCCATCGAGGTCATCGAGTTCGAAGGCGGCGGGTCGGGTCAGGCGAAGAAGCCACTGTTAGCCTACGATGGTCTCGAAATAGATATTCCATTCACTGAGTCGAACGGGAATACCGGTACTGCTGCTCCGTAGCTATTCTCTGAAATCCATAAGCATATGATATTTAATCTGAGTCTTAACTGGTGTTATTTGCTATAGCACCCAAATGTTGATTCCGATAGAGTGTCAACGCTGTCAACAAGGATGTCACATCAAGTCCGTCTTGAGGATGATGTATACGAACGGATCAAAGCGAACAAGCGTGACGACGAGTCATTCAGCGACGCCGTGGAGCGGCTCATCGGTGGGCGGTCACTCAGTGACCTACGCGGCGTGTTCGACGAGGACCAGGTGGCTGAGATGCGGGACGCCATCGAGCAGGCTGATCAGGACGACCGCGACGGAGTTCGGGATGTCGCGGAGCGATTCGAATGATTGTCGATACGAGCTTCATTCTGGATATCATCGACGGTGTCGAAGCGGCCCTCGAAAAGGAACGAGAGCTCGAAGCAGCGAACGTTCCACTGGTGATTCCATCAATGACGGTCTTGGAATTGTACATTGGCGTCGGGAAGATCGCGAATACCCGTGAGGAACGCCAGACCGTAGAAGCCGTGCTTGATTCGTACCCGCTGGTCGATATGACACCGAGCATCTCCCGCCGCGCTGGTCGGTTACTCGGTGAACGGATGGCTGATGCGGACGACGGTGAGGGGCCGGGTATTGGCAAAGGAGACGCGGCAATCGCTGCAACCGCTATAGAGCGTGATGAGCCTGTTCTCGCCGGTGACAGCCACTTCGGAACCATTCCCGGTGTGACTCACGAAAGCTATCGGTAGCGGCAGGTCTCACAGTTCGAGTTCTGCAAATGCGTCATCGATGACGTCCTCGCTTGGGGCGTTCAGATATGGCGCGATAGCGGCGAATGAATCCCAGCCGCCGACGGCCATCACGACGTGGGGGTTCATTTGTTCGTCGACGAGCAGGCGCTGGGCGAACCGACGGCGGACATCGTACGTACTCACTTTCTCGAAGTCGTCGTTGCCAGTCGCTTCAGCCGTCCGCGCAGGTGTCCGACGAACCACAGCACGGACGCCGGGCTGGGTCAGATCGATAAAGGGGTCCTTGGATGCGATGTTGGGCTCGTTCTGGAAGCGCTGGAGATCACGCTCGACGTCGGCGGGGAGGAAGGTATCGCGAGGCTCCCCGCCGTTGCCGCTGGTGTCTTTCCCAGCCTGGACCCGAAGCCGGTACTGACCGCTCTCAGTTTGCTTAACAAGTCGTTACACACCGATTCACCCTCCACAAGGATTAACCCACGTCAACGTCAACGTTGACGTACCAATGGCAACCGCAGATGAGCAGATACGAGTAAGTGATCGAGTGAAGCGACAGCTTGATCGCCGTCGGCGTGAGGGCGAATCGTTCAACGACGTGCTCGAACGCATCCTCGACGAGAGTGAAGATGCTGACTTCTACGACGGGTTCGGAATACTCTCAGATGAGGACGCTGACTGGATTCGAGACAAGCACGAGAGCTCGAAAAAGCAGCGGAAAGAGCGGATGCAACGGTTAGACGAGGATACATGAGGGTTCTTGATGCGAACTTTCTCATCGACTACCTGAGCGGTCATCCCGCCACAGAAACGTACTACAAATCGAACGGTGGTGAGGAAGAGCTGTGGGTAATGCCTGCTCCCGCCCATGCTGAAGCACTCGTCGGTGTCGGAAACCTCCCGTCGGGCGATCTTGAGGAGGCGGTTGAAGCGCTATCGTGGGGGAAAATCTATGAAATCAATGGAGACCTATCGGTCGATGCGGGGCGAATCGCCGACGAGATTGGACCAGAGGGACCATATCTTGACGGCGTCGACGCGCTCGTTGCTGCAGTCGGGCGAGAACTTGATGCGACAGTGGTCTCGGCCGACGGTGACCTCACTCATGAGGAGACGAAACGAGTCATCGACGTTGAAGAGTATCGCTGATTCCTCAAACGACTCGTCTCTGTAGTTTTCAGAGAAGGTGCACAAACACTGCGGTATATGTGATAAGTCGGTACTATTCCTTTCAAAGGAAGAGCGATGATATGTTCACACGGTAGATCTGCGTGGTGACTACGATCTCGCTTTAATGGGAGAATTGTGCCTATCTAGGTGACACATAGGATTCTTTGACTGCCGCGAAGCAGAGACACGTGGGTAAGGTAGCCTCTGACAATCCAATCGAAATGAGGTCCCCCATTGGGTTGGTTCCTTACCTTTCACAGACTGTACTGACCGGACGGCGACTTATGTAAGATGGCGTTACTGTTGGGGTCGGTTTATTTCAGAGTTGGATGGGTGACTATACTGTTCGGTAGATTTGCGTATTGACCGGCGTGAGAACATATGGAGCCAGAACCGACTGAGAGGACGAACGAAAATAGTTTTTGAGAGCAGTGGGCGTACTATACACATGCCCTCTGAGAAGGTCTGTCCCGACTGTGAGGAATCATTAGAACAGATGGAATTACAAGGGACAGACGCCATGGGGACGCTCTCTATCATTTCAGAAGCGTCAGACGACGGATTTCTTAGCAGTATTCGAGCGGACGAAATCCTCACGCCGGTTCCATACGTTTGTCCCAATTGCCGACGAACTCTCCTGTATGCCGAAAAGTAGTCGATAAGCCATCTGTACTGACCGAATCGCGGCAAATTGGACAAGTCGGTACTCTCGCTGCTAATCGTCGTCTGCAGTGTAGGCTCCACTTCGATGTTCAATCCGATGAACTTCGAGAACCAATTCATCGTGATCGAGGACACAGGCGAGTCGGTATTGGCCGATTCGAAGTTTTGCGAACGGGCCGCCAGTGAGTGCCTCGATGAACTGAGGCCAATACTCCACCCATTCTGTCCTCCAGAACCCAGCCGCGTTCAATGAGAAGTACAGCAGTATCGCAATGCTAGTCAGTAGAACTGACTGAGACAGCCGACGTATCAGTCGCGTACGCTTCAACTCGCTGTGCCGTTGTTTGATGGCTGAATCCTCTTGAGTATCACCGAAGAATCGTCGAAGTAGCCTCCCGACATGGCTCGCCCTGTGTGGTGAGGCCGGTTTCGGTATCCGTGATAACCCACCAGTCTCCTCAGGTCACGGCCGAAACTCGTTTTCATGGCTCTCTCCGGCGCGCGCCAAGTCGGCAATACCTCTAGTTGCTGTATGAGTGCGAGAGCCGTTCGGCCGGCGTAGAAGGAATGGAGGGGTGAAACAACGGGAATCGGTTGCCGTGGTGTTGGGGTTGATAGTAACGACCTTGTCTCTGTTTACATCTATTTCTATCTGCAAGTGCGGAATTACAACTGTTTTTTTTGCCTTTACCTCCATCTAGGCCATTATGTATTCTCAGATATCCTTTCTAGCTGTTTATCTACCTTCGAGAACTCTAATATCTGGGTTTCTCTATATACTATCCTGGATATTAGGAATTGGAATCTCCAATTCTCTATTATAACTCAAATTCTGTCTCTACTGCCGTCGGTGTCAACAGGCAAATAATAATTACACATAGCCGCTACCAATGGCAGAATAATTAGATATTTCGTTAGCTTCGGAGAGGAATGCAAAGACGACAGCAACCAAACATAACATTCCTATTATATATCTCTATCAGAACCGTCCCTTCAGCTGGTCGATCAATTCAACGTGATCGCCACCGTGGACAGTCGTTTCTAAAAGATTTGCGAGTTGAGCCAGTTCAATCTCCCCGTATTGCGCCTCCTCATCCAGCTGGATCGGTGCAAAGCAGAACTCAGAACCGTAGAATACACCGATGACACGGGTATGCTGGCCTAACTCGCCAAGTGAGATTCCAGAGACTCTGATATCACTTTGTGAAGCTTCGTTGAGACAATCTAATAACAATAACGCATCCTCTCGCTCCTCCGCGAACACAGATACTTTAGATATATCTCCATACTCATCACACTCCATAATCAGTTCCTGAAGCTCTGATTTTTCTGGGGTTTGTTCGAAGTCGTAGTAAGCGACAATCACATCTACCTCATTTTCTCGCAGCTCGTCAATAAGCCACTCTTCATTCCTGATAGTCTTGAGGTCAATCTCGACTATATCTACTGCATCTGCACTGGCAGCAGCGAGAAGCTCTTCTAAGCGAGTTGATTCCGATGCATCACCACCCGCCCATTCAGGGCGATTTGAAACAATTAACGGTAATTCCCCATCGTACTCAGTTAGTTGTTCAACTGGAGCTGCTGCTTTGTCCATCTGAAATTCCACATAGTGTGCGTCTTCCCTGGCTCGAGACTCAGCATCCAAATCGTCAGTAATTCCCACCACGTCATATTCAATATTATTCATAATCCAACATAGCTGCCGTATCTATAAAAAAGTTCTATATTGGCTTTAGTACGAGTCTCGCAATCGGCTACCTCAATTACTTGAGAGAGATTTACCTAGTATGCCTATCTGAAATTCCTCTACAAATACGAATTACTTGTGCTGATTAACCAACCCAAGAATCTATGAATTAATAAGGCCACGATGATGTACGGCAAAGAACGTTATAGTAGTGAACACAATTTTTCTAATATGACTACCAGTGATGTCTGCAATATATGGGATAACTCCGAATGTGAGGGAACAGTGGATTGTCCCCCCAGATGCCCGAGATTCTTTGATAAAAAAGGAAGACCGATGATGGTCCGTGAATTTAATTCCAATGACTATAGTTCGCTTATAAAAATGTACAACAGTCTCGAGGTTGATGACCAAACGATGGGGGTCCCGCCACAAAAAACAAAAGCATTGGAACAGTGGCTGGACTATATTTTATCAGAGGGATGGAATCTAATCGCCAATCATGATGACCGTATCGTAGGACACGGAGCCGTTACCCCGCAGTCAGAAGACGAACCAGAGTTCGTAATTTTTGTCCATCGTGAATATCGAGACAGGGGTATCGGTACGGAATTAGTCAAACAAGTACTCGCGTATACTGAATCGATGGATTACCGGAACATAGTATTGGATGTTGCTAAAACAAATCAGCGGGCAATAAACGTGTACGAGAGTCTTGGATTCGATATTATGAGTGAAACTCCGATGTATAAGCAGATGCAAATGCCACTGCAAAAACCAGATGTCCAGGCCTTCCAGCAACCGCCGGCAGATCGCGAAGCATATTAGACTGTTATCAGTGAAACCGGACTCCTTCAGAGTCGATAGAGTAGACTAGTATTTTGACATATGCATCACCTACCAACAAAACTGTTTACACCCAGCACACTCAGAATTAGAAATATCTGAGCATGGTGATGGCTGGGCAATTTGTTGCGTGTTTCAATAATATCAAAACAGGTTATCTGCGGTCCTACTGCTATTGTAGGTGGTTCCGGGCATTTGAATAACACATGTACAAGCATTATTGTAATGGTTCTAAATGCGCCATCTGCTTCAATAATATTGAAAACCTCCGATTGTATATTTTCCGGTCTTGCGCTGCTTAGTTGGCCGGGTTGTGACTAGAATTCCGAAAATTAAATTATTGGGAAGGATTTTTATAGGATGCTATAGTAGAAATCCTCACTGATGACCAAGCAACGCGTCCTCGTTACGGGCCCGTTTGGCGAAGCAGGTGAAGCGATACTGAATCACCTTGCTGAGAAAGATGAGTACGAGTTTACGTACCTCAACCGAACAGACCACCCCGAATACGAGACACACGTAGCAGATGTCGCCGATTATGATGCGATTCGACCAGCGTTCGAAGGGCAGGATGCGGTAATCCACTTGGCCGCACAGTCTGACGCGGGCGCAGAATTTGAGGAGATAATCGAGCCAAATATCATCGGCACGTATAATATTCTCAAAGCGATGGACGATGCGGGAGTTGAAAAACTCATATACGCGTCCTCACAGCGTGTGATGGGACTGTACGAGGAGGACCACGCACCGGAACTATACGAGGAAGATTATCCCAGTGAGTTCGACCCGTTCCGGCTCACTCACGAGACACTGCCGAAGCCGGACGGATACTACGGTGCCTCGAAAATGTTCGGGGAACACATGTGCCGTGCACATGCCCGTCGCGACGGTGCTCCGGAACAGGTGTACTCGCTCCGTATCTCCAGTGTTCGTACTGCAAAGTACGACCATCCATATGGCGACGCTGAACGCGGTGTAGACCGAGGGGAAGAGCACAAAGTCGACGAGGACGAGGTCTGGGACCAGTCACAGACCGGCTCCTGGGAACGCGGCAGCGAGGAGTACGAGAAAATGGTAAAGCGACTGAAAGCGTCGTGGACCTCACAACGCGACTTCGCGCATCTCCTCGAATGCTGTCTCGAAGATGACACCGTCACTTACGATGCGTTCTATGCTGTCAGTGGGAACGCAGCACGGTGGTTCGATATCGAACACGCACAGGCAGTCCTGGGCTACGAACCAAAAGACGACGCCTCAGAATGGAACAGCCCGCCAAAAGAAGCGACTGAGTGAACTCGCACAACGTGTGATACTGCAGGCGGCTGATCAGAATACCCATATCTGGCGACTCATTCCCTCACACCTCAACAACTGACTGGCCTCGCCCTCACTCGTACTGGTGCATTTTCAGTTCGATGATATTCTTTTTGTTCAGGAGTTTCGGCACGAGTTCGTCTTCTATCCGCTCGTTGTCCAACCGACTGCGTGGACCACTTATACTGATGCCGCCGATAGCGTCGTCTGGCTCTGAAACGATTACCGTGGCAATCGCACAGACCCCTGGGAAGTGTTCGCCTCGATTTATCGAATATCCACGTTCCCGGATCGTGTCCAGTTCGTCGCGCAAAGTCTGCTCGTCAGTTATCGTATCGTCAGTCTGCGGTGGGAGTCCGCGCTGCTCTATAATTTGATTCACCCGTTCCTCGGGTAGCTCTGCGAGTATGGCCTTTCCCGTCGCTGTCGAATGCAGGAACAAATGTTCGCCGAGCGGTGCCTCGTCGTCTATCGACTCGGGGCTCTCCGATTTGTAGAGTTGCACAGCGTACCCGTTCTGCTCGACGGTGACGTTCGTGTGTTCGCCCGTCATCTCGCGCAGTTCGTCCAACTCGGGCCTGGCCGCCTGATAAAGTGCCATTCCGTCCTGCATCTCACCACCTATCCGAAGGAACTGAAAACTGGTTTTATAGATATCGCCCTCCCGGACGACGTAGCTCGATTCCACGAGCGTGCTGAGGTGGATGTGCGCGGTACTGGCCGGGAGGTCGAGCGCCTCGGCTACTTCGGAGAGTGTCGCGCCCCCGTTGTTGTGGAGGTAGCTGATAATCTGAAACGCCCGATTGACGCTCTTCAGCTGGCGTGTGCCCGAATTTTCGGTGTCTGTCATAGTAGAATATTGTCGCGGACTCGGTTAAGTACTGTGGACTTTTTCAATTATGTTGGAACAAGTGCCCGGCAACTCGCAGCGCCGCTCTCCAAAACAACACCAATAGTGAGACACAGCGTTCAATCGGCACGAAGATCTGTCACAGCGCCTCGCGTATTCTCTGGGTTAGTTCTGTACTGTCGGAATCTGTAGCGATGGGGGCACTGTTGGTCCACCGACTCAACGTAGTTACGGAGACAATGTCGCAGAGCCGAGCTACTGAATGGAGTCTTCGGGACCGACGACGTTCAGATTCTCGAACAGTTCGTCGTAGCCGTTGAGTTCGAAGAGGTAGTCCCCGTCCAGCACTTCCTCGCGGACAGAATCTTCGGCCGAGAGTTTCTGGCGGGACCGCTCCAGTACCTCCGCCGCTCCTTTGCTGGGAATGACGGCCAGTCCGTCGTCGTCGCCGATGACGATGTCACCGGGGTCGACGCTGACGCCGCCACACGAAACCGTGACGTTGACCGACCCGGGGTCCTGCTTGAGAGGGCCCTGTGGGTTCGTCCCGCGTCCGTACACCGGAAACTCCATTTCGGCGATCTCGCGGCTGTCCCGGTACCCGCCATCGATGATGAGGCCCGCGAGGTCGTTCGCCTGACAGGAGGTACACATCAGTTCCCCAATGTGGCCCGTCTCGGTGTAGCCGTTGGCGTCGATTACGAGCACGTCTCCGGGCTCGGCCATCGTTATTGCCTTGTGGATTATCAGATTGTCACCGGGGGACGCGTTCACCGTTATCGCAGTCCCCGCCATTTCAATCCCGTCGTATGCGGGTTCGATACCGGAGTCCATGGTCAGTCCGACGTTCCCTGTCACGTCTGACACGATCGTACTTGGAACCCCTTCAAACGCCTCAACGACATCACGGTCCGGTCGCTCTACTTCATGCTCTATGGTGTGCATATCTCAGCCGAAGGTGACATTATATTTTAAACCATCGATATTCTAACCAACGGCCGGGCGGAACAGTGGCGCTGCCCACTCGCAACCGCTCGCGTCCCCTCTCGAGACTGGCTGTAACATCTCCCTGAGGCAGTCGGAACTGCCCGGGGATGTGTGGTATGATGACTTGCGGAATTCCGTAACATTATAATCGTTGTACTGTGATATCGTTCATATGCGTGGATTAGCCAAAACCAGCCGTGAGTACGGTCAAATGGAACTAGTGGATATCGGGACGCCAGAACCGTCACCTACTGAGGTATTAATCGAAATCAGCTATGCCGGACTCTGTGGCAGTGATGCTGGTATTTACGCCTTCAAATCCGCGTTTGAGCGGATGGACCTGCCGACAATAATCGGCCACGAATACACCGGTGAGGTGGTCGAAGTGGGTACTGACGTAACGAAATTCGAGGTCGGGGACCAAGTCGTCGAGCGACCCATTCGAGGCTGTGGTGAGTGTTATCAGTGTGAAATCGGCAACGAAAACATCTGCCAGAATGCCGAACTCACAGGAATTGACCACCACGGAGCGTACGCGGGATACATTGCCGTACCCGTAAGCGCCCTACAGAAAGTTCCGGAGGGAGTTGAGCCGAGACACGCCGCACTCGTCGAACCTACTTCTATCTGTACCCGCGCCGTAATCGAGAACTCGCGAGTCAGCCCCGGTGATACCGTTCTCGTCGCTGGACCCGGACCGATGGGCCTACTCTCCGCACAGATCGCGGAAGCACAAGGTGGCGAAGTTGTCGTCGCCGGTGTCGAACAGGACACGGCGTATCGGCTCCCGCTTGCAGAGAAACTGGGCTACCCGACCATCAATATCGAAGAGAGTGACGTAGCGGAGTATAGTACAGAATTTACAGACGGAATCGGCTACGATGTCGTGTTCGATACGACAGGGCACCCGTCGGGGCTGACGATGGCGGCCGAACAGGCCCGAAAGGGCGGACAGATAGTCCTCGTCGGACAGACTGGTGTGGCAGAGATGGATTACACCCCGATTGTCCGGGCTGAAATCGATTTACAAACATCGTACGGTGCGATGTACCGGGACTTCGACCGGGCGCTCCGACTAATCGACTCAGGCGATGTCGATCACGAGACGTTCTCGGACAGCCGGTTTAGTCTACTCGACGCTGATGAGGCGTTCGAGGCGTTTCTGGCCGGTGAAACATGCAAACCGGTTTTCGACGTCTCCGTTCTCCGCGAATAGCTGTTTCTCACGGAAGCAAACAATCCGATACTCGAAACAGTTGCATTCAGAACCGTCAGCGCCCGGTAACCGTCGCTGTTGTCAAACCCTGTGCCCGTTCAGTCGGCTACTCGGCACGCGGGTCCCATTCGTTCCACTCGCGCTCGACGAGGAAGTCGTCGAGTTTCCCCTTCGGATTCTCGAAGACGTGCGAGCCGTGGAACACGAGCAGGGTGTCGAAGTCGTATTCGAGCAGCGAATAGAGATTCAGTTCAGCGGCTTCATGGTCGTCGTTGAAGAGTGCTGGAGGGGGGAGCAGGTACCCAGCCGGGAGCCCACCCCGGTCGGAACCGTCGAGCGTATCGCCGGAAATCAAGATGTCGCGGTCTTCAAGCAACAGAGCGGACGTCGCTTCAGTATGGCCCGGCACTTGAATCACGCGGATGTTCCCAGCGAGTACGTCGCCGTCCTCGTATTTTATGTCGGGTTCGAACTCCAGCCCCTCCTCTTCGAGATGAGTATACAGTTTCGTCTCATCCGCCGGCATCGCGAGCTCGGGCGAGAATGCCTCCATGACGTGGCGTAACCCACCGTGGTGGCCGTGATCGCCGTGAGTGATGATTACGCGGTCGATTGAACCGTACTCCGTTTTGATTGTCTCGACAAGCTCTTCGCCGTTCTCCTCGAACGCGGTATCGACGAGGGTGGTCTTTCCGTTGGGGACATCTTTCAGTACCAACACACGCACGTGGTCAAACTGTATCTGGTCAATACCGTCGACTACGTTACTTACACTCATTTCAGCCGTACGTTCTCAAATTATCCAATTAAACTTGTCGGTGTATCGGTTGTGCGGTGGGTATCGGAATGACACAAGCTATGTTGAACGGAAACCTCGTCCCGTGCAGTGGGACGTCCAACCAGCGGGAGAGGAGATAACGGTCTCATCTCGGTTTCGACAAGCCCATCGGGGGCACTCCACAGAACCTCAAGTCTATTTTTCGGTCGGTCACTCGGGTTCCCGACTCTGCTTAGCCCGTTCTGTCGGACGCAACCATCACAATCTTTATTACATGTTAGGATGTTCAACCAGGTATGGCGCGTGACAAGCGGCCAGTATCACGAAGAACCGTCCTAAAATCGAGTGGCGCACTCCTGACAATCGGTACTGCTGGGTTGGCAGGTTGTTCCGGCAACGGCGACGGAGGTAGCGATGGAAACAGCGGTGACGGCGGGAGCGGTGGCGACGGTGGCAGTGGTGGAGACGGCGGCTCCACGACTTCCGACTCTGGCGGCGAAGAACTGGAGATTACGTTCGCCACGACACAACCACCTGAGAACATCTCGGTCCAGACCGCACAGGAGTACTTCATCGACGTGCTGGAAGAGGAGTCAGATGGGCGTATCACGGTCAACCTCGAAGCCTCGACACTGGGCGGTACAGAGGATAACCTCGCCGCTCTCGAATCGGGCACTGTTGACATTCTGCACGAAAGCCCGACGGCGCTCTCACAGCGGTTCGCCTCCGAGTACTCTTTCGCCGGCGACCCGTTCGTCATCGAGGACATGGAGCACTACCGGGCGGTCAACGAGGAATTCCTGAAACCCGACGACGGGCTGAACGGGATTCTGAAAGAAAACGGCATCAGGCTGGGCGATGCGTTCTACGTCGGCAACCGCTGCTTCACCAGTAACTCTCCGGTTACCTCCCCCGAAGACGTTCAGGGCCTCAAACTCCGTCTCCCACAGTACGAGACCTGGACCTCCGTGTGGGACGAGATCGGCGCGGACGTCACGCCCGTCGCCTACGACGAACTGTACTCCGCACTGCAGACCGGTGTTGTCGATGCCTCCGAAGGTCCCATCTCCCAGTTCCTATCCGTGAGCCTCAACGAGGTCCAGTCGCACTTTAGCGTCACGAACCACCTCCTCGACACGAAGCACTTCCTCTACAACGAGGAGTTCATGCAGGGTCTCAGCTCCGAAGACCGTGAACTTATCACTTCGACAGCAAGTGATGCGGTCGAGTCGATGACAAGTGACATCAAATCACAAGAAGAGGAGCTCTATCAAAAAGCCAAGGACAGAGGCACTACCGTCGTCCCAGCGGAAGATGTCGATCGATCTGCCTTCGTTGAGGCTGGGCAGCCAGCGCTGGAAGCATTGTCAGAGAGCAACTGGGCAGTCAACATCAACGACGTACAAGACCTCGCATAGGGCGATCGCAGATCTCCCGCAGTGAGAGAATTTCGCATAGTTTCTTTTTGTGACGGTTATACGCACGGTCCATCATGAAATTACATCCTATGTTAGACCGACCAGTCCTACTGGTGACTTTGCTTATAGGATAATACCTAGATACGCTGCTCTCAATATAATTTCGTACGGTGGTTCCTCAGGGCTAATGCCTTCAAGACGAAATTTGTCCACAATAACTCACAAGGCTTTTTAATTGACGGAGAGAGTAACCATTATGACCGGAGGATGGTTTGACAGAATTACCGTCGCAATTGGGGTAATCATGTTAAACATCATGTTAGTCGTAGGGCTGCTCCAAGTGCTCAGTCGATACTTTACGTTCCCGGTACCGCTGTATTGGACCTACGAAATAGCCAGGACGTTTCTCGCACTGATGACGATCATAGCATTGCCATATATGTTCCGGAACGAATCAGACATCTCGTTTCTGCCAGTACTAAAACGGATTACGTCAAGAACTGATGAGTTGCTTCTCTTACGAAACGTGTTCATGGCGGTCTTAGCCGGTATTCTCGTTGTATCAGCATACCTTGCAGCAGTACTTGAGGGAGACGTTAGTCTACCAATGATTGGATGGTTTAAAATCGGCTGGGGATACACGCTACTCGGAGTGAGCTCCGCTCTCCTTCTAGGAGTCATTATCCTTGATACAAAAAGTCGGCTCAGCAGCTTCCAAGGTGATACTGATGTCTGAGCTTCTCCTCGTTACTTTCATCGGACTGCTTATGCTGCTCTATGGGATCGGTGTCCCGGCAGCGTATTCGCTCGGCTTGACTGTTCTCGGGATAATGTTACTCCCGATCGGTCCGCCGCTGAATCTAATCGTCATCACACAGCGGTTCTGGGCCGGGATGAATTCATGGGTCCTGTTAGCTGTCCCATTCTTCCTGATGGCAGGTCGTATCATGAACATCACTGGGATTACCGACGATATGTTCAATTTCGCCACCGAACTAGTCGGTCCGATTCAGGGCGGCCTTGCGCAAGTAAACGTCGTCGTGAGTCTGATATTCTCAGGGATGAGTGGCTCCGCAGTCGCGGATGCGGCCGGAATCGGGAGCGTCGAATACGAGGCGATGACGTCCAACGGCTACGACGGTGAATCGGCCGTCGGTATCACCGGTGCTTCGGCGATTATCGGCCCGATTATCCCGCCCAGCATCCCAATCGTTATCTACGCAGTGTTGGCACAGGAGTCGATAGGGACGCTGTTCATCGCTGGCATCGGTCCAGGACTCCTCCTCGCCGCAGCGATGGCGGGCACAGCGTTCTATCTCGGAAAGAAACGAAGCTGGCCGGACGAAGGTAGCTACGATCTCTCCCGCCTATTCGAGACCTTTGTCAAAGCAGTCCCCGGATTGATCACGCCGGCGATTATCATTGGGGGAATCCTCGGTGGGATCTTCACAGCGACGGAGGCCGCGCTGGTCGCGGTCGTGTACGCGTTACTGCTTGGCTTCTTTTACTACAGGTCCATCGATCTCAACGACCTGTACGAGGTCAGCAAGGAGACGTTCGAAGACACCGTGAGTATCGTCGTCATATTCGGGTTTGCGAACCTCTACGCATACTGGCTGACACTCTCCGGCATTCCGGACCTGATCGGTGAGATAGTCGTTGGACTGTCAATAAGTCCGGTGATGACGATGCTACTCTTGGCTGTGGTGCTGCTGATCTTGGGAACCTTCATGGAGGGAATCGCGGTCCTCCTAATAATGGTGCCAATGCTTGTGCCCCTCTACCCAGAGCTTGGTATCGATCCGATTCACTTCGGAATCGTGATGGTGGTAACCCTGATGTACGGGCTGATCACGCCACCGTTTGGTCTGATCCTCTTTGTGCTTGAGCGAGTGACCGACGAATCGCTTGATAAAGTTATGAAATCCATGGTGCCGTACTACTTGCCATTAGCACTTGCGCTGTTGCTGATCATCCTCGTGCCCGATTTATCCCTGGCAATCCCGAGAGCATTCGGGCTTCTCTGAGCAAGGTGGGCTTTCGCTCCTAACCCACGGGAAGTGGGTATCACAGGAGCTCTGAACTTTTCAGCCGATAAATGTCCGGTCGAGAACTGCTCGATAAGGCTGAAGATTTGGAAGGTGATGACTGCGGTCGATCTACACTCTACAATCACTCTGTAAATGACCATGAGGTGCAGAAAGCGATAGCACACCCACAGTTAGATTACTGCACCTGATTTTAGCAGTGTGACGAAGATTGTTAGCACCGGCATTGAGACGAGAGTCGAGACGAACACAGTAGCGGAGACGTACTCCGGGATAGTCACACCACCCACGCTAGTGTCGCTTGCAAACTCCACAGAGAAAATGACCGGAGCCACAGCGACTGGCATCGCCGTCAAGAGGACAAACACCTGTGCGACGGTCGCGTTCTGGAAACCCATCCCAAGCGCTACAATGAGCCCGATACACGGTGACAGCAGAAATCGAAAAAGCGTCGGTGTGATTGTCATCGAGAGCGCGCTTTGATACTCCGTCTCGGAGAGTTGAATCCCGAGAATGACCAGCATGACCGGGATAGCCGAATCACCGACGAGACCGAGCGTCTCCATCGCCGCCGAATCTGCCTGTGGAGCTATGTCTACTGTTCTGGCAGCAATAGCGAGCAGGACCGCATAAACCAGTGGATAGCGGAAGACACGCTTGAGGCTCCCCATACGGGATTGCGCTCCTGAGTTCGATGCAATTGCGAGACCGATAGTAAACACGAGCACGCCGTGGACGGCCGCAAACAGCACAGCTGTCTGCCGTCCGAGGTCCCCAAACGCGAAGTCGGCCAGCGGGATTCCAAGCGCACCGGTGTTTCCGAACGTCGCAATCAGCAGGAACGAATACAGCAACGAGTCCCGCTTCCCGAGTGCCCTCCCTAGAACCCAACTCGCTAAGAGAACGGCCGTCACAAACAGACAGACCCCTAGAGATACCCTTACTAGAGCATCCGCTTCTAACTCGGTGAGTGTGATACTGTGGACAATGAGTGCTGGGTTCAAAATGAAGAGTGACAACGTGTTCAACGGACCTGAGTCGATTTCTTTCCAGTGACTGAGGAGGAATCCACTGCTGATTATCAGGAATATTGGCAGGATAGAGGTAGCAATGACTTTCGTAACAGACTCCATTTGGAGGATACACGAGTAGGGTCGGTAAAAGGTCTTCCACTGCTGAAATTCACATTTGACTTGGCCAGTAAAACGGGGTGTTCCAGATATTGACAAAGTATAATACGGAAGCGATTGAAGCAAATAACATGGTCATCGTGGCAGCCGTTGATGAATCAGACAGGGCAGCAAGTATTCTCGAAGAGGCCGATAATCTGGCCGAGAAGTTTGGTGATACAATTCATGTCCTTCATGTTATGAAACGCTCCGAAGCTATTCAACTTGAAGAGGATAGTGCTAACCCAGATGAAGTCGTGTCGATAGATGAGTTACGGAACCGAGCGTCGAGGACCGCTGCAGAAGTAATAGAGTCTCATCCTACGAATGCCTCGTCTGAGAGTGTCGGGCGGATCGGAGATCCAGCAACGGAGATTGTTGACTATGCAGAAGATCACGATGTACGGTACATTGTTGTCAGCCCGAAGAAACAGTCTGCAACGGGTAAAATGCTCTTCGGGAGTGTTGCACAGTCGATCCTATTGAATGCGAGTTGCCCGGTTGTCTCATTGGTAGCACAAAACTCAGAAGCGTAGAACGCTGATTGAGGATACCAGCGAACGGCTCATCTAAACAAATTCCGGTCACAGAAGTACTCTACCCAGAGCCAGTATAGGCGAATGATCAGGGCGACCTCTGGGTGACAGTCAATGTACTATCGGTAGCGCAACCGAAAGCTAGTCGTTCTCATACTCTCTTTCCCGCATTGACCAACCGCTTTGTGGGCTAACCGATTTTATTGTGATTTCAAGATTATTGAAATCCCTGCTGATGGGGTATTCTCGAGGGTTCGGGTTTATATAACTAGTGTACACTTGTTATTATGGCGGCGATGCCCGGATGGAGCTGTTTCAATAGTATTGAAAACAAATCCTGGAAACCGCTTTCACGCGTCAAATTTATCCAAAACCTTTGACAGACGAGCAAGGTAACCGCTTATCCTCAAACGTCTATACCTCGTACAATAGTCCAACCGTGCGCCATATCGCCACTCGTGTTCCTATGGGTCTTCAGACACACTATCCGGGTTGTTCGGTGACGGACGCGAGATCTTGGTACAAGATGCTCAAATGGAGATAGTGGTCAGTAAATGGCGTCGACAATGGCGTCGTCAAGGTCGTCAAACTGGTCGAGATAGGCCAATCGCTCCTTACGGAGCTCGGATTGTGCTACCCGGAAGTCCGCAACTCGATCAGGGACGTAGAACTGTTCAATGTCGATACCCGGAACGGTGTTGGGAACAACCAGGCCAAGCGTATCGTCGTTGGTCCACTGGATGCTGTCGCGGGCAACACCTTCGAGGATAGCGACAGTTTCCTCGACGCCGACATCAACGGGGTCGTCGGTACCGACGGTGCCGGTGTTGATAACGTAACATTGGACATCGAGGTCCGCGATGAGGTCCCGGAAGCGGTTCCCTTCCTTCCCTTTGGAGCCGATGATGAAGGGATTGGTGCCGACGACGCGGATGGCTTCGCCGACACGAGATGGATCGCCAGCGCTGGTTTCGATGGACTCGCCCAACATGAATGCGACGGCAGCCTGCTCGTCACTGAGTTTAGCGACCGGAGGCATCAATGGGTTCCGCGTGATGAAAAACACCTGGTCGACACTGTCGAGATCGATGTCGTCTGCGGAGCTTTCGAGATGGTCGCGTCTGACTACAGCGCGGGCATTACGACCGTAACGGGGTTCTTCAAAATGAACGGTACCGTCGTCATCGACGGCAACATTCTCTAAGACAGCGCTCTCATCCGTGGCCGATTCGTAGAGTTCGGGCTGCTCATCCGAATCAAGACCGAGAGTTTTGATATAGAGACCACTCCCTTCGCTGCCAGCAACAGTGCCAGACGGCAGTAATGCACAGACATCGTCCTGAATCATGTCGACACCCTCTGGGTCATCAAGCCATAACCCGTGGCTGGTCAATGTCGACTTCCCAGTGCCAGACAGGCCGAGGAACAGCTGGCCGACCTCACGGTAACCGTCTTGATCGTCGAGGGTGACCCGTTTGCTGCCAGCGTGAAGTCCGAGACCACCCTGTTCCTTCGCACGCAACATGAACAAGCGGAGAAACGACTTCTTCGCTTCCCCGGTGTAGTCGCTTCCAAGCACCGTTGTGACGCCAGTTTCGGGGTGGACACGAATCTTCGGGTCGTCGGTCGCGTCAGGGAGTTGGACGGTTATAAAATCAGGCTCCGTACCGTGGGAGGGCTCCAGAAGTTTCGCCCACGACAGTGCTATCCGACCGTACGATTTGGGAAGATACAGCCGGCAGACGTACGATGATTCGGAATGACGACCAACAACCCTGTCGACGCAGATTATATCGTTATCCGTATTTTGAATCTGGTTGAGTCCGTCCTCGAAGACCGCTAAGTCAGCATTGTCAAAATCAGAATCAATGGCGTTCTTCGTTCGGTCGGCGCTACGGGAACGGTATTCGCTAACGTACGATGGTGCGCCGTACTCAGTGGTTGTCTCGACATCCGTAGAGAACTCCCGGAGGTCCTCAATAGACGGGTTGTACGTGATGTGATCTGCTGCCACTGGGTTTGGATACTGGACCCTCTCAGGTACGCTGCTAAGGCTAACCATCCTGCGCGGTGGTTGGCAATAAGGTTTGATAAGCTTATTGAATGGCGCCGATAAGTCTGCCTTGGATGCAGTCATGCTGGCTGTCATTCAGTGCATCCATCTATTGTGTTCTAAGATTCTGAGAACCGGTGTAGGCAATTAAGTACTCTCTCATACCCCTTCGAAATGCGATGTCCGTTAGAAAAGTAGCAAGTGACGTGTACACCGTCCAGTTAGAGCACGTTCGAGTGTTCGTGCTCCAGAACCGGCCTGAAGATACGACCACCCTAGTAGATGCAGGTTTTCCCGGTGACGGTCCCGAGTTAGTTGAAACGTTGCGAGAAGAGTTCGACGGCGTCGATCGGCTGATAGTTACTCACGGCGATGAAGGCCACTTCGGTGGGACTCCCGCAATCGTTGATGCGTTTGATCCCGAACTCATTGTTCCTGGTGGAGCCCGAGGATTTCACGACGCACTCGATATCCCTGTAGACAACCACGTGAGTGACGGTGAGCAACTCGAAGGTGGGTTAGAGGTTGTCCAAGTGCCTGGACATACCGTTTCAAACAGCGGACTGTACCTCAGCGATGACAATGTTTTCATCGCCGGTGATATCTTAGAAGGCTCCGACAGGCGGGGCCTTCCGGCAGGATATCTTGTCCCGCCAGCGGAGCAGTTCAACGACCTATCGCACGCACAAGCCGAGAGCAATTTGGTGAAACTCTTCGACTATGACATCGAAACAGTCCTTGTGAGCCACGGGTCTCATGTCGATGAGCAACCGCTTGATAAGCTCAATAACTGGCTTCTAGACCGTGAGTGGGACCTCGAATATTAAGCAGTCCTCTGGCAGATCATGGCAGACGAATGGCGGGTCAATATAATTGAGAAAGAAATCTGAACGGTTGCGTTCCGTTTTTTGACTCTTATTTCTGCAAGGTTTGCCATATCATGGACTCTCATTATAACTTACCTCTTCTCAGTCGGAGATGAGAGTGACTCACGTTGCAGGTGTGGGATTATACTCATTGGACTAGGTATGGAACTGTACAGAATCATCCCACGACCCGTCCTGGCAAAAAAGTTGGTAGTACCGTTGTCTCCACGGAGCAGAACATCACATATTCAAGTGTGATAACTGATCGGATACGCTTATATACTATGTGCAAAATATCATGCTATCGAAGCATCAGGATATGAAAGCTGACAAACTCTTGCCCAAAGTTGTCCGCCAGAGCTATCTCCGAAAGTTCGCCCTCGCGGTCGCTGCTATCACATTCGTCATCGTGGCAGCAGGCCTGGCTGCACAGGGAGCAATAACTGCTGAATTAACCGACCAACGCGAAAGCGAACTGATAACGACTACTGTTCAGGAATCCCAGGCAATGAACGGGTGGCTCGAACAACAGACCCGAACGACACGTCTCCTCTCGAATCATTACTTCGTGGCTGCGACGTCAGGTCAACGAGCAGAGATGACATTCATCAACGAACAGAATCGCTTGAATAGGAGCGTCCATGCGATTAACTACGTCAACACGACAACAGGGACGATAGAACGCAGCACAGTGAATGAATACCGCGGCCACACACTGGGTGATTTTGCGCTATCTTGGCGACGCGGAGAACTCGTTTTTGGGGACACCGATGACGTCGTACGGTCCCATGTCTTTGAACAGAATGGGCACTACTATATGGCCTTTGCCAGCTCAGTTCCAGAGCGGGAGTACATGACTGTCGTATTCTACAACGTAAGTCGTCGGTCCGCACAGTTTCGTAGCTCTGTTGCGGGTGAGGAGACGTTCGTGATCGAGACACAGGGCAACCGTAATCAGATCTCATTCTCCGACAATCGGTCACGCGTCTTCAATCGATTTGATGCTCCCGTATCGTCGTCGATTCTCAGGTCGACAGCAAATGGCTCGACAGGGGTTGTCCAAACGGAGGAGTACGTTTACAGCTACGCTCCGATTGCATCGACCGATTGGATTGTCATCAAGCAAGTCCCGGTCAAGAATGCCTATGCGCTGACAAACCAGATTCAACGGTACTTATCGGCACTTATTGGCTTGGCGCTCGTCGGACTCGGTATGTTCGGTGCGTTCGTAGGCAGAGACATTCGGAACGCATTGACCGACGTTACAGACCGTGCCGAGGCTGTCGCTTCAGGACAGATAGGTGAGGATATCGACGATACCGACAGGGTTGATGAGATTGGACAGGTCAAGACAGCCTTCGCCGATATACAGTCGTACTTGCAAACGGTCAGTGAACAGGCCGATGCACTGTCAAACCGGCGGTTCGATGATCCAGTATTGGATACCGAGGTGCCCGGTCAACTCGGGGACTCACTGAATACGATGGGAGAGGATTTGGAGGGGTTCGTCGACAAGATCGAGCAGGCCAAGGCTGATGCCGAACAGGCCCAGCGTGAGGCTGAAAGCCTTGCTGAATCCTTGGAACAACAAGCTGAAGAATTTTCGAGTGTAATGCGAACCGCCGCCGAGGGGGATCTTACACAGCGACTGGAGACGGATACAAATAACGCAGCGATGGCCGAAATAGCGGCGGCATTCAACGAGATGCTCTCTCAACTAGGTGAGGCAGTCGACCATATCCAGACGTTCGCCGTCAATGTAGATGAGTCAGCTGAGCAGATAACTGCCAGAGCTGACGAAGTTCGGACGACAAGTGACGAAGTAAGTACCTCCGTCCAATCAATCGCCGATGGGGCTGAACGCCAGAACGAGAGCATCCAGCAGGCTGCCGACCAAATGTCGGACCTTTCGGCGACCATTGAGGAGGTGGCTTCACAGGCGGATGAAGTCGCCGAGACCGCGAGCACGGCTACCGAGATCGGGGAAGTAGGTAGCGAACGTGCTACCGAGGCGATAAATGTCATGAACAACATTGAGTCACGAGCCGATGAGGCCGTCAAGCGCGTCGAGGCGTTAAACGAGGAGATGGATCGTATCGGCGAGATTGTGGATCTGATCGACGATATTGCCGAGCAGACAAATATGCTGGCACTGAATGCTTCTATTGAGGCTGCACAGGCCGGTGAAACAGGAGATGGATTCGGCGTTGTAGCAGACGAAATTAAATCGCTGGCAGAGGAGACCAGCGAGGCTACTGAAGAGATCGCGACTGTCATTTCGGACGTGCAAACCGCGACAGATAGCACGGTGACCGAAATCCGCGAGATGGGTAACAGCATCTCTGATGGTATTGACACTGTTGACGAGGCCGTTGATTCTTTGGAGCGTATCGTCGACCACGTTGGAACTGTTAATGACGGGATGCAGTCGATTAACAAGATTACCGACGAGCAAGCAAGCACGACTGAAGATACCGTCACAATGGTCGATCAAATCGGGTCTATCAGTGAGCGAAACGCTAGTCAAGCTGGGAACGTCTCCGCAGCTGCCCAGCAGCAGACGGCGACGACTATCGAGGTCTCCGAGAGCATCGAGTCCCTGTCCTCGCAGGCCACGGATCTCTTGGAACTGCTTGAACAGTTTGATGTCACAACCGGTGGGGAATGTACCGAAACCGAGGTCTACAGTCCGGAGGACACAACCGAGAACGACAAGGGAGTACCAGACCAGTAGACGAAAATGAGATCAGTATTTTTCGAAGGTCTAATCCACCGCATAGATTGATACGATATGCTTAGAAGCTATGATACCTCTGCCGATATATGTCTAGTTAGGCCAATATATATCCATTTAGTGCTAAAACACACCTAGATTTCACGTTTGAATATTGAATCTCAGAAATAGAATTCTAAGATTGTGATTGTGTATGAACATTTGTGTGGTTTCGATGACCAAATTTTATATAGCTTGGAATGGTAAGAGATATCATGAAAATTGACGGTTTCGCTCTTGCGGCTACAACAAACGACTTAACACGGGAACCTGACGCCCGGGGAGTGGCAGACCTCATCGAATTTCGGATGGACAAGGCCGAGAATCCAGTTGAGCAACTTTCTGCATACGATGGCGAACTTCCGATCATCGCAACAAACCGGACCCGATGGTTCGGTGGCAAGGCAAACGACTCCGGCCGTTTGGACGATTTGTTCGCTGCTTCGCGTTTTGACGCTGTCAAATTCGTAGATATCGAACTCGAAACGGCACGTGCAAAAGAGTGGATATTGACTGAATTCCGGGAAAACGACGTTCAACTCATCATTTCACACCATGACTTCGAATCAACTCCCGACAAGGAGATCCTCGATGCGATTATCAAGCAGTGTGCAGAGTACGGCGACATCGCAAAAGTAGCGACGTATCCACAGAGCAACACAGACGCACTCACTCTCTTAGAAGCAATTACCACCGCGAACCAGCAAGGTATCGACGTTGCCGGTATCTCGATGGGGGAAATCGGGAGCCACACACGTGCTGTCGCCCATCTGTACGGTTCGAAACTCGGATACGCGCCGCTGGCAGCAGATACGAACGACTACGCGCCGGGACAGATTCCGCTCGAAAAGCTCCGGTCGCTCATCGATACGACAAAAGAAGCCAACGGCGAAGAACACGTCATCGATACCCTCGAAGAGGAAGAAGTCCAAGTTCCCAAGGAACTCACCCTGTCGGATTAAATTCCATAGGCGTACACAACTGCGGGCTATTTATTCGGGAGACGGACCAGACAGCTATTTTGAGAATCGCTCGATATCCGACAACACTGCACTCGCCGTCTCAACGCCACCTGCCCCTCGACCTGATAGATTGAGTTGGCCAGCCGACTCTGTCTCGATTCCGACTGCGTTTCGTGTCCCGACGGGGGCGAGGTCGGAGTTCTTAGGGAGGAGGCGGGGACCGACCCTTACCGTCCCGTCAGTAACTTCGACGATAAGCCGGATGGTGCGTCCATCTTTTTGCGCCAGGTCCAGCATGCTTCCCGGGAGGTTCTCTATCCCCTCGATTTCTGCGTCCTCCAGTGAAAGATTCTCTTCTCGCTCAAGAACGTTCGCAATGATTACCCCTTTCAGTGCGGCGTCAATCCCATTGACATCGAAGCTGGGGTCTGCCTCTGCGACACCAAGGTCTTGTGTTTCCGCAAGGACGTGTTCGTAGTCCAGCCCTTCCGTTGCCATTCGCGAGAGGATAAAGTTTGCAGTCCCGTTCAACACGCCACGCAATGAGGTGACACGGTCCGGCCCGAAATCCTCTATCGTGCTGATTATCGGGATTGCGCCGCCGACGGTCGCTCCGAACCGAACAGTACCATCGCTTTCCGCCTCAAGTTCTTTGAGGTCCCGATAGCGTTCTGCCACTGGACCTTTGTTCGCGAGCACGACGTGACGGTCCCGCTGGAGGGCGATCCCAGCATGAGAAAATCCGGGCTCAGCGTCGTCGAGAGTTGTCGGTGTACATTCAACGAGCACGTCGTACGGACCCTCCAGCGCTTCCTCGGGGTCGTCACTTCCAACGACGCCGTCTGTCCGTTTTGTCGACAGGACTTCTGAAACATTGACTCCCTCCGGCTCGATAGTTGCGCTTTTCGAGTCGGCGACTGCGGTAACCGTATGTCCATACTCAGTCGAGAGTTCGAGAACAGCAGAGCCAACGTCACCAACGCCTATCACACCAACTCTCATGCGTCGCTCCCGGTAATCAGCGGTTCAACCAAGCGGAGGTCCTTCTCATCTGCAATCTCGCGAATCGATTCCAGTACTTCCGCCGTCGACCCTGATTCAGTTGCCAGCTTCAATCGAGCACTGGAGATGTCTGTCGCACCTTGTGGCGCCGTTAATGAGATGTCAGTAACGGTCGCGTATTTGGTCTCCTGAATCTGCGACAGCGTATCTGAAAGGTCAGTGTCGATGAGGTGGCCGGACAGTATTATCGTCAAACCCTCGCTGTACCGCTCTGTGCCCGCCTGAATGACGTTTATGCCTGCGTCACGGAGTCCTTCGACAATTGTCTCGAATCGATCTGGTGTTGCTTCGATGTCCACTTCCACAGGGATATGACCTCTCGGTGTTACGTTTCCACGCTCGTGGAAAATAGAAAGCAGATTGCCGCCGTTTTCGGCGATTGGTTTTAGGGACCGAAGCAGTTCCCCTGGCTCATCCACTAATTCCAGTCGAAGAGTGTAAGCACGGATGTCTGTTTGTGAATCATTCATCGGAGTTCCACCAGCGAGTTTCGCTAATCATTGCCGGGAATCACAGTCCAGGCGTATTATGGGCTTTCATTTGTGTTCTGATTCGCTAATCCGTGTGTATTCTGAATCGGCTTTCTACACCTCATTGGTAGCTTTATTCCTCTACATCCCTCGGCACTGGAACTTGGCGAATCAGCTACTGGCCAGCGGAAATGAGTCGTCGATGTCTCGGATTGTCTATCAGCTCTATAAGGAACTTTGTGAGTTTCAGGACAGAGAACCACGTACCGCTCGCCGGATGCGCAGTTTCCTCTCTGACTTTGAAATCCTCAATCTCACCTTGTCTGAGATGGAACATCGTGGCCAGGATGGTGGCACGTACCGCCAACATGAACTCAACCGCGATATCGCGACCGTCGTTGACGCCTTCCAGACGATTGTTAGCGAGTTCGGTGCTCAGCAGAGTATTGTAGAATATTTTCCCGACTCTGAGGAAGAGTTTGCCACGATTTGATACCGGCAACACATCACTGCTTCCGGAGCAACTACTCTATGTCGGACTGACCGACGCCACGTACTGACTCTTGACTTTCTCTCCTTCGCGCCACTGCAGGTAGTAGTACTCTCGATCGTCGATGGTCTTCACCGTCAGCGCGCCCTTCGAGCGCGGTATCTCGGCCTCGTCGTAGGCGTCGTCTATCTTCTCGGCCTATTCGTCCTCGTCCTCGGTCCACTCCTCAGGCATGTCCACGCCGTTCTGCTCCTCGACCATCTCCTCGCCGAGCAGCGCGGCCAGCTCGTCGACGGCGGCGACCGCGTCCTCGTGGGCGTCGCGACGGTCCTGGTCGAGCGCGTCGACGTCGATCCGCTCCAGCGCCGACAGGGCTTGGTAGGCGTATTCCTCGTCGGTCCTACGTTAACCAACACAGGGTAGCAAATTAGGCTTTGTGTTGGTTAGGCAGTACTCCGCTATCGATGTGCTTGCATACCCCACTGTTCTATACCAACTACGTTACCTAACTAATCTACCTTAGGTGGCTAAGGCGCAATAGATAAGTTACCTAAGGTAGATAACTCAGATATGGATGATGAAGCGACGCCACGTGCAGTCAGCGTGGGCGTTCTGAAAGGCGGCTTCGGCAAGACAACGACAGCAATCAATCTTGGGCGCGAACTCGCACACCGCAACGAGCGCGCGCTGCTGGTCGATCTCGACGACAACGGCCACATGACGCTCATTCTGGGTCACGACGACGCGTACCGTGGCGACCGCTGGGGAACCAACCACGCCGCGGATGTCCTGCTCGACGGTGCGGACCCGCACGACTACATCACGAACGTTAGCGACGGGCTCGATCTCTTCCCCGCCCACGTCGACCTAGAAGACGTCCAGTCAGGGCTCAAAGAAGCGACGATGGGGACGACGCGTCTGAAAGAGGAACTCGTCGGCGAACTGCTCGGCGAGACTTACGACTACATCGTTATCGACTGTCCGGCGAACCGCGGGAAGCTGAACGACAATGCAATGTACGCAACGGGGAACATCATCATCCCGCTGCGGCCGGAGAACGGCTACGAAACGGGGCTGACGAACACAGTGCAGCGCCTCGTCATGGAAGCCCGGGAGTACTTCAACCTCGATATTCTCGCGGTCACGCCGACGGACCTCAGCGACCGCATCGACCAGGACACGCGGGACCGCCGGCTACTGCGCGAAATGACTACGCGGGAAGCGGTCGCGAAGCACGTCCCGAACTACGCGTATCTCCCGCCAGAGGACTGGGACGCTGTCGATAACGGCTCGTACGACCACGAATTACCCGGTATTCGGCATCGGGCGGCCATCGACAACGCCAACGACGAGGGCGTGCCGCTGCGGGACTACAATCCCGAGTGTGACCAACTCCAGTGCTACGACGAGCTCGCACAGATCGTCGAGACCGGGGAGGTGAGCCGCTGATGGGCTTCGACGACCTGGAAGACGCGGCGGACGAGCAGGACGCCGACGAGAGTGACGACGCGAGCAAGACAGAATCCAAATCCATGCCTGAGGCAACCCAGAGAGACCGTGAACCGGAAGCACAGTCTACCGCCACCACCGACGACTGGAAGCAGCACCCAGCGTTCCCGTACGACGACGCCTCGCAGGAGGCCATCTATCCGCGTTCGGAGACGTGGGACGACTTCGAGGACACGCTCGACTTCGAGGTGAAGCGAGAACTCCGCGACACGGGCCTCCGTGACATCCCGAAGCGCGAGTATCACGAAGCGCTGCTCAAACTCGCGATGGAACAGCCCGAACGCCTCGCTGAGCTGGTAAAGGACGGTCGAAAGTAATGAGTTTTCTGTTCAAACCGCGCCTCATATCCGTTGAGGACTAACTGCGAAAGATGTCCTACCGGATGAAATAAAAGGCACCTTTGAAGGAAATAGTAAAGTACTGAATTTATAAGCAGCTATCGTCATAGATATAAAACCTGAACCTACAGTTTTGCGGTTTTCTGAGGCCTTAGGGACTTATTTGAGTACTGAATTTTGAACTGTAATTTAAATTTATACAGGCCGATCACCGAATCAGTATGTCGTTAAACAACGGTATGCTGGGAGGTGTCCAAAATTCCTAAACGTCCCGCCCGAACGCGGACAGAGATTGATCTATGGCCGCCGTTCGGGGAACCCAAGGTTATAACGACTGGTAGCGGCGCTCTCGATGTGGCAGTGCTTGGCTTTGGTGCTGCCTACCTGTTGAAGCGTCGGTCGACCTAAGCGCCGACCACTCGCAATTGAATCAGCACACAAATACCACGGACTGACGCCCGTCAGACCATCTCTAGAGCCGATTCTTATCAGAAAGAATCTATGGCAGTAGTTGGGACCGGCACTCTCAATGCATATGCTCTGAGCGACACAGTAGTTACCTCAACGCACTATCACCTGTCAATATCGGGCGTTCTGCATGAACTGGACTGAATTTGTGCCTAACCTGTGGCCGATTTCGGCAATCGACACCGCTCTCGACCAGCTATCTCTTCGAAGAGTGAGTAATTACTTCTAAATCTACTATAGCTGTTTGTGGTGCTGTTATACTCTTAAACCGATGTTTAGAATTTTGTTGTGTCAACAAATAGTAATAATAACGGAAAGTTTTCTGAGATATTAGAGCAGGTTCGACTGCGTTTTAACAAGCCATGATTATTTCGTTGTAGTGCTAAGGGCCAGCATTTCAAGCCGGCTCGTGTGTCACCTTTGACCTGGACGATTTTGACAGACGAGGGACCCTCTCGTCAGCATCCGGTGGTTCGTAAGAATATTTCTCTTGACGTTCAATTCTGGATGGCGGACGAAGCGCAAACCAATACCACCCAGCGTGGAAATTCGATGGTCGACGGAATAGATCCGACTGAAACGGGACGATCGGTGCTTACTGACGGAGCCACCACCACCCGCTCACAATCACGACTGCCGCGAGTACGGCCACACCGACGACGAGGGCAGTGTCGCCGCCCGGACCCGACGGTTCTGCGATGGTTACTGCTACGAGCGACGGTTCCATCCGGATCATGTCACCGTTGGTCGTCTCGGCGGTCGCGTTGAGCGCGACGGCGTGGGTGCTCTCGACTGCGTCCTCCGAGACCGAGAGTTCGAAGCCGAGCGTCGCGGTCTCGCCGGGGTCGAGCGAGCTGACGAACGCGCTGGGGGATTCACTGGTGAACGGCGGGGCCGTCGCGAGGCTGACTCGCACGTCTTCGAGACGCGCGTCGCCGGCGTTCGTGACGCGGACGCTGAGCCTGTTGCTCGTGTCGATGCCGTAGCTGGCGTTCACCGCCTCGAACGCGAGGCGGTCGGGCTGGGGCACGACATCACCGCGGACGCGGAGCGGCGCGCTCTCTCTGGCATCGCCACTCGGTCCCTCGTAGCGGACGGTCACGTCGAGCGGCCGGGGACCGGCCTCAGCCGTCGGGACGACTGCTGCGTCGAACGTGAAGTCGGCCGTGGCACCCGTCTCGATATCGCCGAGAGCGTACGTCGTCTCCGCGAACCGGACATTCGGCGATGGAGAGGAGACGACGGCCACGGCATTGCGTGCCGGTGTGGGGCCACGGTTGACGACCGTCCCGCGCACCTGACCCTCCTCACCGACAGCCAGCGAGACGTCGGGATCGCGGACGGCGAAGTCGGGCTCGGGCGCGACGGCCACCCCGATGCTTGCGGGCCTGGCCGACGCATCGGCACCCCGGTCGGTCCGGTAGTCGACGGCTGCATCAAGCGTGTAGGTCCCGCCCTCCGTGCTGGGCGGCGCGGTCACGTCGAAGGTAAACGTCCGTTCGGCCTCAGACGGCCAGTCCCCGACGAACCGAGTGCTCGCATCCCCTCCGTCAACGGCGAGTGCCCCACCGGCCGACCGGAGGGCGAGCGTGGCCTCGTTCGTCTGCGACCCGTCGTTCCGGAGCGTGACCGCGAGCGTTCCCGACCCGCCGGCCGCTACGTCGCTTTCCACGTCGGTGACGACGAACCGGCGGTCGGTCTGTGGTTCAACGCCGACGACGCTGGACGCGTCGGTCTGCCGGACGCCGCGGTCGTCGTCGAACGCCGTTGTCACCCGAAACGGGTACGTCGCGTTCGTCGCCGTTTCGGTCGCCGCGACCACGTAGGTGAGCGTCTGTCGTTGCCCGGGTGCCCACTCGCCGGCGTACTGGCTCGACGTTCCCGACAACCCGACGCGGACGTCGGGGTCCAGCGAGTCGAGTGAGATGGCCGTCTCGTTCGCCGCCTCGCTGCCGACGTTTTCGAGGGTCACGGAGACCGTGCCGACGCTCGCCGGCCCCACGTCCGCCTCGGTGTCGACGACGGCGAACCGGGCCTGCTCAACGACCCGGACTGTCACGGACAGCGTCCGCTCGACTGTCTGCGATCGGGAGAAGCCCCCGCCTTCGTCGATTTCCGACGTGTGCGTGTACGCCACGCGCAGGGGGAGGCGATAGGTCCCGGGCGAGGCGTCCTCGTCGACCGAGACGGTGAACGGGACGGCCCGCTCGCCGCCGTCGGCAATACTCCCGACGCTCTGTCGGCCGGTGGTGACGGAGAGCGGCGCGTCGCCCGCCCGAAGCCGGGTACTAACGCCGGTCGCCGTGAGAACGCGCCGATTCAGCTCCGGGTTCGTCGTCGACATGGTCTCCAGTTCGCCCGCGTTTGTGAGCGTTACCGCAAGCGTCGCCTCCTCGCCAGCGACGACGCGGTTCTCGGCGAGCGAAGCGGAAAGCTCCGGTTCCCCCCTGACGAACCCCACGACGACGCCGGAGACAAGCAGCGAGCAGATGACCACGACGGTGAGCAGCTTCGCGCCGGTGGCGAGTCGGCTCATCCGCCCTCCGTCGATCGATCCGTCTCAGTGGCGATTCCGCCGTCGCGAAGTGTGGTAGGGTCGTTCATGGGTATCGGTGGATCGGCAGTCGGTGGCATCGGTCACGCCATCAGATGTCCCGCCGTTCGAACAGGAGGACGCTCACGCCGACGCAGGCGATGGCCCCCGCGAGCAGGAGCAGCGCGCCGGCCACGTCGTAGGTCCCCTCGCTGAGGATGTCTACAGGACTGAAGTACCGCGTCGGGCTGAGGGCCCCGAGCCATTCGAAGTCGGTGTCGGTGCTTACCGTATCCAACAAGAACAGGCCGAACACCGCACCGATCCCGCCCCGCTGGGCGATGTCGGCGCGGTCCAGGCGGACAGACAGCAGAAGGCCGACACCGGCACACATCAGCAAATACGGGATCGAAAGCAGGTGAAGCGCGAACAGCGACACTGGGTCGATTGTCTCGTCGATAGCGAGGAGACCGACATAGACCACGAACGGCGTCACTAGGTTGACGCCAAGGACGGGGACCAGCAATGAGAGGTACTTCTCGACCACGACCCGCGAGCGCGAGATCGGCGTCGCGAGCAGCATGTCTAGTTGCCCGGTCTCGACATCCCCCGCAACGAGCGCGCCCCCGCTGTAGGCGACGTACAGCCCGAGCAACAGGAGCCAGAGGAACTGGTACATCTCGATCGAGAGGAACCCCTCGACGGTCGAGAAGTTCGCTGACCCGACGAATCCCTCCTGGAATGCCGGCGGGAGGCTCTCGACGTACTCGTCGAAGTCGACGCTCGACTCGGCGATGGACGGATACAGGAAGACGATGAGCAGCGCGTAGACCGCGAGCAGGACGGTGAGGACGGCCGTCCCTCGCATCCGTCGGCGGCCCTCGTAACGGGTCACTTCGAACATCAGTCCGCTCCATAGAAGTGCATGAACACATCTTCGAGCGGTGGTTCCTCGATTTCGAGATCAACGATGTCGTAGTCAGCAAGCACCGACACGAGGGTGTTGTAATCGCCAGTGAACGTGAACTGGACGCCGTCGTCGAACGTCTCTCGGTCGAGGATGCCGTCACCGCTTAGCCTGGCGAGGTCGGCCTCGGACCGCGTGTGGACCCGGACGCGCTTCCCGCCGCGCCGGAGCAGTGCGTCGATCTCCTCGAGCGTCACGAGCTTCCCCTCACGGATGATCCCGACTCGGTCACAGACTCGTCGGACCTCGCCGAGGACGTGTGAGGAAAAGAACACCGTCTTGCCCTTCGATCGCTCTCCCCGGATGAACTCGTTGAACGCCTCCTGTTTCAGCGGGTCCAGCCCGGAAGTCGGTTCGTCCATAATGACCAGTTCCGGGTCGTGCATGAACGCCTGAACGATACCGACCATCTGTTTGTTGCCCCGGGAGTACTCCCGGATCTTCCGGTTGAGTGGCGGGTCGAACAGCTCTAGCAACTCCTCACGCCGCTCGCCGCCTTTGAGCGACGATTGGTAGTCAAGGTACTCGCGGCCCGTGACCTGTTCGTCAAGACCTGGATCGCCTGGCAGATACCCGATTTCAGCCTTCGCTTCGAGGAGTTCGTCTTCGTCGCGAACGTCATGGCCGAGCACCGTCGCGGTTCCCTCGGTCGGCGACTGGAAGCCGAGCAAACTGCGAATCGTCGTCGTCTTTCCCGCGCCGTTTGGCCCGAGGTAGCCGAAAATCTCGCCCTCTTGAACGGTGAACGTCAGGTCATCGTTGGCCCGAACGTCGCCGTAGTGTTTGCTCAGCCCCGAAACCTCGATGGCCGCCATGGGCGCAAATGACGGCAAGAGAATATAATATTTTGTACGAGTGGGGTATTTTTACAGTTGTAGGTGGCCGGTTGCTCCGCCTGCCTGTGAAGTTGTGAACGCTATTATCAGACCTGGTTGAGAGAGTACTCCGGTGTTTTTGAGCTGTGCCACGTTTCATTGGAAGCGTACCTGTCAAACATCTCTGTATTGATGGTTTCGTATAGGATGTTCTTCGGAATACGGTATTGAGAGAGGTTAGGCCATCAAATGCGAGTCAATATGGGAGAATAGAGAATCCCTTGCTCGTACTGCTGCGGTTTCACGATTGGTTGTAAGACGAGTGTACATAGTCCCTTTGATCACCGCCAGAATGTGCTCGGCCTCTTGCGCCGGGTCAACGTCCCGAAACACATTTGTGCGGACACCACGGCGGACGGTCTTTTCGATGATTGTTGCGAGTCGGTTGTCGATTTCGGTGAACTGCTCGCGGAACGCCTCCTGTTCCAGCGCTTGCGGAGAAATCGTGACTAATACGCAGTGAAGCTGGCGTTCCTCCTTTTTTAGCTGGCTCGGTAAGAGTGTCGTTATGATGTGGTCAAGATCTTCTTTCGGATGGTCGCCGATGGTCGTATTGATTGTCGATTCGAATCGATCGATAGAAAACTTGAGAAACTCAATTAGTAGAGCGTCTTTTGAATCGTAGTAGTGATATATCGTCGATTTAGCTTTGTCGAGTTCGTCCGAGATGAGCGATATCGAGAGTTTAGCGTAGCCACTCTTAACTAGTGCTTGGTGCGTTGCATACATGATTTCTTTCTCGGTGGCACCCAGTGTGTCACTATTATCAGTCACTTGGACAGTCCCTCCCTCGTTGGTGGCTACGGTACCACCGCAGCCCGGTCTCCCCGAACTGCACACCTTTCGGGCCAGAACTGGACCATCCGATTTGGTCGTAACAGGCCACGAGTATGGGCAGAAGGAAGCCCATTAGTTCGGACTCCATGTTGAGCGCGACGGAAGCAGTGTTTCGAGCGTGTCCCGACTATTGTCCCAGATGACAATCGATGTCGGGAGGACCAGTATGGACGCGATGAACGAATAAAGGACGCTGAGGGCGATCAGCAATCCAAACTGGCCAAGGATCGGAACAACCGCGAGGACAAGCACTCCGGTACCGGACGTTGTGGTGACCATGCTGCCCGCCAGTGCACCACCTGTCCCACGGACGCTAATGTCGAGTGCTTCCAGCAACCCGGTGTCGCCGCGGTACTCCTCGGAGAACCGATGCACGAGGTGTGCGGAGTAATCGATACCAAGCCCGATTCCGATCGATAATGTCGTTCCGGTGAGGACGTTGAAGGGAATATCCAGATACCGCATTGTCGTTGCCAAGGCGGCAATAGTGAGCAGTATCGGCACGAGATTCGCAACCCCCAATCCGGGACGACGTTCAAGTAGCCAGTAGGCGAAGAGCAGGAACGCTGCAGACGCGAGAATGGCGAGAGCCAGGCTGATGTACGCCGATTCTGCGATTACATCTGAGACGGCTTTTAATACCACAACACTGCCAGTTGCGGTCGCCTCCATCCGGAATTCGTCCGCAACGGCTCTCGTATCGTCCGTCACTTCTTGTTGACTCGCATCAGACTCGACGGAGTAGACGATACGCGTTCGCGCGTAATCGTCAGTCATGTACGATTCCGCGCGGTCGCCGTACGGCGAATCATACAGCGCGTTGTAGATGGTCGGGAGATTCTGGTCAGGCACGCCGTTACCGTTCTGGTCGTTCTGTGCGACGAGTTGACGGAACTCCGGCGAAGCACGCTCGTACCGATTAATCACGGTAAGGATGCTTGTCGTATCTGCACTCCCGCCAGTTGTAACAAAGGAGTCGGGTGGATCCTGATTCGCCCGGTGGATCTCCTCTAGCGCTGTTCCGTCCTGTAGCGACCCTTCAACGTATATCGTTACTGTGTCACTCTCACCGCTCTCGAAGGTGTCTTCAAGGTAATTTATCTGTTTCGTGACGGTGTACTCGCTCGGAGCCACAGCTTCCGGCAGAACCTCAACGTATCCGGGGTTCTCCTCCGGTGGGAGGAAGTCTTCAGTGGTGAACCGGGTATCAATCCCAGTTCCATACGCCCCCATGGCTGCCGTAGACACCAGTACGAGGGCAAAGAATACGTATGGGGCTCGACGGGCGATCGTGACACCGACAGTGAGCGACTTTCCGACTGCGGAGTCCTCAGAACCGATCGGAGCGATACTGAATTCCGGGAGGTCGTATCGCACACGCTGCCGGTCCATGAAGTGCTTGAACGACGGGAGGAAGATACCGAAGATGAGGAACGTGAATATGATTCCGACGCTGGCCACGAACCCGAGGTCGCGGATCGGGCCGAGCTGGCTGGTCCCGTTTGCAGCGAATCCAAGCACTGTCGTTCCTGTCACAATAAAGAACGCTGGGAGCAACTGATCGGTTGCGGTCCGCATCGCGGGTGTTGGTTCGATGTCCTCGATCCGTTCTTCGCGGTATCGGTTCACAGCGTGAATCCCGAAGTCGATCCCGATAGCAAGAAGCAACGGCGGGACTGTGATCAACATCTGCGTGAAGGGGATACCGGCCCATCCCATGAATCCGAAGGTCCAGATAATCGCCATCGCAAGGGAGACGAGGCCAATTAACAAATCAAACGGGTCCCGGTATGCGATAATGAGGAAGAACAGTATCAGGACAACGGCTGCTGGGACGACGAGTCCCAACGAGTCGGAGATGACACTGCTCAACTCCGCAGAGATGAGTCCACTGCCGAAGACAGAGATATCACCGTCAACCGAGCTGACAATGAACTCCGCTTCCTGTTGAATGGGCGTCAGTGGTGATGACCCCTCTGTCCCAGCACTGCTTGAGACACCTGAAACCTCGTGTGTGACAGTCGTCAGTGTTGCAGATGCCGACGGCTCCTCTCGGTTTAGATCGTTGCTGAGTAGCCCTGCAACTGCTGGCTGGCGCTCAAGTGTGGTTCGGGTGGCGGACTTAATCTCTGTCTGTGAGGCTGCTTCTACGGTATCGATCTGCTCTGGGAGTGTGTCTGCGTTCGGGTCCAGCGTCTGGGCGACTGCCTGTGCGACGCTTGTCGTCCCGACAACGTCCTGAGATTCACGCTGCGTAAGCCGGTTCTGTGCTTTCAGCATGTTGAGGATAGCCGGCTTCGACAGGACGTTCTGGTCCTTTTGAATAAGCGTTGTAGAGCCAGTCCCCTCACCGAACGGTTCGCGCTCGAAGTTGTCGTTGACCTCGTCGAACGCTTCCTGTGCGGGAACGCCGTCAGTGAACTGTGATGTCCCTGAGTCGGTCGCAGTCATGCCGAAACCCGCTGACAGAATCAGCGTTGTGACAATGAACACAGCGATGACTGTCTTGTCACGGTTGACAATCCAATCGTCCAGTATGTCGATGTATTTCTGATAATCTAGCATTGTGACATAGATGTTAGCCTCGGACGGTCACTGACGGCTGTACCAGACGACGCCGCCAACGACTGCAAGGAGTCCAATGCCACCGATCAGCCACAGTGGTGTCCCCCCGTTTCCGGACTGGTCCGTGACGTCTATCGGGAGACTGTAGGTGTCAGAAACCCGTTTTTCTCCATCAGGCGTCTCGTACTGGAAGTCCAGGTTGAGCGGATAGGTCTTATCCAGCGCGTCGCTCCCCGCCGAAAGCTGGACGGAGACCGTTTCTGACTCTCCGGGTGCCAGTTCAGCGATGAACGTTTCGTCGTCACTGCTGCTGAGCGGATCATTGACGAACGCCTTCCCCTCGATGCTTGTCAGCGTCTTGTCCTTTGTGTTGGTGATCGTAAACGTGATTGACCTGTCTTGGCCCACACCGAGCGTCGAATTCTGTATTTCGATGTCAAATTCGTCCTGACTACCAGCCACCTCTGAACGGACCTCAAGCGTGTCTGCTTCAACCCTGTCGCCGTTATCATCGCGGTAGCTCACGCCGAAGTCAAACTGCCGAGCACCTGCCTCTGCACTGTTGGATACATCAACGCCAAAACTGAAGTTGGCTGATTCGCCTGCATCGAGATCTCCAACAGCGTACTGTGACTCTTTTGACGACAGTGTCGACTGCTGACTTTCCCATGCGACGACGACGTTCTCGACGTCACGCGTTCCAGTGTTTGTGAGGGTTGCACTCAGTGATCCGTCTTCCCCGGCCTGAAGCGACGCTTCGATGTTGGACACGTCGAAATTCTGCTCAGGCGCTGGGCTGAGGCTTAACGGCACATTGTCGTATGTGCTGGTATCGCCTTCTTGATCGTCATACTGCACGTTGGCCGACAGCGCGTAGCTTCGGTCTTCGGCATCGGGGCTCGCCGTTGTGTCGACGCGGACAGTCCGGACTTCTCCCGGTTCCCATGCCCCCACGTAGGCGGTTGTGGACGAACTCTTTCCAAACGTTATGTCGGCGTTCTGTGAAACAAACGTGACAGATGCGTCGTTAACAGTCAACGGGCCCGTGTTGCGGAGTTGCACCTCATACGTGCCTGTGTTACTGACTGCGACAGAACTACTTGAATTGACAACCGAGAACCGCTGTTCTGGGTCAGGTGCGACTGCGACGGATTGTGCTACAGATTGTGTGCGGAGACCCTCTTCGTTATCAAATGCGACCGAGAGCTCAAATCCGTACGGCTCCGGCTCCGCAGCTTCGGCAGAACTCACACGGTAGTTGAACGTCCGGACTTCTCCCGGATCCCACTTATCAACGAATCGTGAAGTGGCAGCGCCGCCGCTCACTGTGAGGTCCTGATTCTGTGATTCCAGCGTTACCGCAGCGTTCCGTGCGGAGCTATCCCCCGTATTTTCGACGCTAACTGCCACCGTGCCCGTAGAGCCGACGCGTGCATTCGAATCAATGTCGGTCACATTAAACGTGGCATCATCGGTGACGTCAATCTCGATATCGACAGTTCGAGTTATCTTGTCTTCGTCTCGTGCACCTGTTCCCTCAGAAATGTAGCTTGTATGCTTGTAATTGAGCCTCAGTTGTGCCTCATACGTTCCGGAACTGGCGTCTTCATCCACGCTGATATCGAACGGCACTGTCGCCTTCGGCCCCGCTTGTAGCGTGCCGAGGCTTCGTTTCGAGTTCTTGACCGAGATAGGCGCGTCACCAGATCCGAGTGACACAGTAAGGCCCTTTGCCGTGGTTACCTCATTGTTCAACGCTGGATTTCGGGCGGAGCCGCTATCGAGTTCCCCGCTGTTGACCAGTGAAATTTCTATGGTCTTTTGTTCACCCGGAGCGACAGTGTCGTCTTCAAGCGTTGCCACGATATCGGGGCTCCCAAGGACCGCAGCGGTTGCCGTTCCGCTGGTGACGGTAATCCCGACTACAGCCAGAAGTAGCAGTTTATACTTTGTAGAGGCCATGTTACTTGAGGTTTCGTTCAGACCGCGTCTCGTTTCTAGCGACACTCCGTCTCGGAATTCTTCGTTTGTGAGTAGCCATTTCCTGATGTTGACTAAACGTTCAATCACATATATTGCTTTCGTATCTTTCGGGGCCAGACAAAAACAGGTACCCAGTCAAAGCCACCACTACCTCGCTATCTATCGCCTTCAACACAGTTTCTACAGGTCTTATGGGACATTAGAGGGTTTGAGGCAGCAGAGGAATGTATCTATGAATAGAGCGAACCAGAGGACAATCCAGTGTGCTCCGCTGAGACAGCGGACGACAATACGCTTAAGTTTATTGAATGTATATTCAACAGCATAGTTATCTGCAACTGTACCCGCTATCCAGTTCAATGATAGAAAATACAACCCAGATTGGTCTTGTGCTCTACAGAGAGAGTAGTGAAACCGTGAGCCATTTGAACCATACCAGACAAGCAGGAAACGGTCGACCTAAAGATGACTAACGAGATATCCTTTTTCCAGAACCCAGATGGAACCCGCGAGGAGATTCTTGAAGCTACATTCTATGCATTACGTCAATACGGGTACGCGGATCTGACTATCTCAAAGATAGGTGACGAATTCGGGAAGAGTCAGTCGCTCATATATCATCATTACGATAATAAGGACGAGCTGTTGGTAGATCTTCTGGATTATATGCTGGAGCAGGTCGAAAATCAGGTCCCACTTCCCAACCAGTCCCCTGAGGAGTATATCGAGATAATCGTCGATGAAATATTTGGCACCAGCAGCAACAGTGATATCGAGTTTTCGCAGGCCGTAATTGAACTGCGAGCGCAAGCAGCACATGACGACGATTACAGCCGTCTCTTTCGAAGGAGTGATGATTTCATTCGAAAACAAATCGCGCGTGTCATCCAAGCCGGTGTTGATACAGGCGCATTTGATGTCGAAGACCCATCACAGACAGCCGCGCTGTTCCATACAGTTCTAGTCGGGATTCAGGCGGAACGGATTACCAGTGAAGAGGAAACTATCGATGACGTGAGAGCCGAGTTTCAGCGGTATGTTGAGAACTGTCTGCTCTCCGAATAGCCTCTCAAACTCACGTCCAGCCGACCGATTAAGCCCCCCTGCCAGCCGTCATGCCGCCACTGGGCATTGGCTGGCAGTTCCCTTTGGGTTTCTGAATTGACTTGACCGAACCCAATGAGTGAAACCCCATTGACCCGGCTTCAATACGTTGCGGATATCCGAATCCCGCGAGGATGTAGTGTAACCGGCTTATATGAGCTGCTCTGAAAAATTTCATACACCAACACCTCCTCACTATCGATAGTATCCTAGCCGACCGGTGTGATGTCTGGGTTTTCCTCCGGCTGATCGGAAAATCTACTGAGGTCAACCTCGTCACGGTCCATCCTTGTTGCATCGTCTCTTGGAGGGACTGTCCCTCGGCGATGGTATACGTTTTGTTGAGGGTGACTCCCTAAGAATCCCGCTGAAATTACTGGATCGTGAATGTGCTGATGGATCGGGAATTCGATAGCCAGCAATCCTGGAGATATTGAGTCAGCGCGGGCTCTCCTAAGTCGTGCCGAAACAGATCTAGACGAGTGAGAAAGCTCAGGTTATGCGATTGCTCCAGCGGGGTCAAGACCGATACGAGACTGGTAGGAAACTCCATCTTGGGAAGAACGAGTGGCATGAGACGACGCTGATCTACCGTCGGCAAGAAGACTCTGAGCACGACGACCACCGGCAATACTCGGTATTCATGACAAACACCAGCAGCGCCTATCTTACCGAGTATGGGTATCGTTGGGAGATTGAGAGTGGCTACAGGTCGATTAAGCGATTCATGGCCGCCACGACATCAAAGGATTTTGGCCTCCGATTCTTCTACTTCGCATTCGCGTGTCTGTTGTACTCGATTTGGCGAGCAGTCGATTTACTGGTACAGGTCGAATTGACTGGTGAATACGCCGTAGTTGAGACTGGTCGTCTCCATGCATAAGATTGGATTCGACGGTTGAACGCCAATCGTTTTCCCCGCTACCCTTCGATTGAGTTGTATCGATCGCCGAGCACGTCGCTCCGGTTGTGTATACAGATACAACGTATGCCACTCGCTCAACTCCTCGAACAATACGTTAGTCTGGGTATCTTCGTCCTCGCGGCAGGCCTGAGTGTACTCAGCTTCCTCGCATGGCGGCGGGAACGTGATCGTCGTATGTGGATCGTTACGCTCGGGTACGCGATGTTCGCCGTCTACGGACTTATCGTGTTTCTCGAGTACCCGCTGCTCCCGTACTTCCCGTACGCGACGCTGGAATTACTCGAACATGGGAGTGCCATCCTGATCCTCGGTGGCCTCCTGGCGTTTTTCGTCGCCTTGACGCGGGACTGAGCAATGTCGGACCCGGATCTCGAATTGGCCTCTCGGCGGGAAATCTACCAGCGGATAGCCGACACGCCGGGCGTTCACTTTCGTGCGCTCCTCGACGAGCTCAAGTACGCACAGGGGACACTCCAGTACCAGCTCAGGTGGCTCGCCGACAAAGGCCTGATCGACGTCTCGGACGACGGCAAGTACACGCGGTACTATCCGGCTGCCGAGTTCGATGAAGCCGATCGGACAGTGATGAACGCGCTGCGGCGAGAATATAGTCGCCGCATCCTCGCACATCTTCTCACTGACAGCCCGCTTTCGACGACTGAACTGAGCGAACGCCTCGACAAGGCGCAATCGACCGTCTCGTGGCATCTGTCGAAGCTCGCCGAGGCTGACCTCGTCACGAAAGAACGCGACGGCCGAAGTGTGGTCTACGAGGTCAGCGATCCTGACCAAGTCAGATACCTCTATACGGTTCACCAGCGCTCGTTCACTGACAAAGTCGTCGACCGGATTCTGGGGCTCTGGGACAGCTACTAACTCGGGGTCGAGTTTGACGGAATCCCTCGAAGAACTAACAGACGCAACAGCAGCACGTACACGAGAAACGCCACTGAGGGTCCCAGCAGAGGACGGATGAGTCCCGTCAGATCAGTCCCGATTGCGGCCGCGTGAATTGTCCCGAAGGCGAACCCAGCATACGCGAACGAGTGGACGACGCGTGGGCCCCAGGGGCGCTGGAAGCGTTTTGCGTCAGTAAAGCCAAGCACCGCGACGACAAGCATAAGCAGTGCCCCTGCACCTACGGCGATGGCGCCGAGAAAGTACGGAATCGAGTATGCCGGCGCTGGAACCTGTCCGGTGACGACGAACCACGCATCAAGGACACCAAGTCCCGCGTGTAGCAACGTAACGATTATCGCGAACACGGATAATTCGATATGGATTCGTTGAGCGGCCTCGTGGAGCATTCCAAACGAATCCGTGTTGTAAAGGATTCCCGTGAGAACTGCCAGATACAACGCCGGGTACGTCACGAGTGCGGCACCTCGGTCGAGGAGCCAGACGAGTTGTGACATTACGATGCCCCTGTCGTTTCGACGACATCGGGACAGCCGTCCGTGTCCTGGAACCCATTTTTTGTTTCCGGGCGTGTCGGACACTTGTCAGCGGAGTCATTGATGCCATCTCCATCGTAATCGGCTGGGGCCTGTCGCGTCGAAACGGTCTGATCGACGAGGTCGCTTTGTTTTTGTTCGGTCGCTTGGGCGGCACGCACGTCTCCAATCTGCCAAAGAGCAGGGACAACCACCACTAATACGACCATCGCCACGACGGTGATTCGTTGCTTATGTGTCCAGGACATGTGTCTCAAAGCCATCTGTCGTATGAAAGACGCCATCGTGGATGATGAGCGCCTCTATACCCACCCATTCCGATGCTAATTCGCGTGCCTTGGCAAGTGGGAGTGCCGCGAGGGTCGTCGCCAGGGCGTCGGCTTCCATACAGTCTCGGCGTGCCACGACAGTGACCAATTCATGACGAGAGCCGAGGGATTCAGTGGTTGGATCGTAGACGTGGTCAGTCCCGTTTCGCGATCGTCGGTAGCCGCCGGACGTTGCGACGTACCAGTCCGTGTCTAGAATCTTCAGCGGTGTGTCGTCGCCGTACGGACTCTCGATGGCAACCGGGCCTGTCGGTGGAGACATATCCCCGCCACCACTAACGAACCCACGTCGACCAACACCGCCGAGTGCCTCGCTTGCCCGGTCAACGATGTACCCTTTGGCGAGGCCATTGAGATCGAGTTTGATGTCGGTAGTGACGTGGGACCCGCTGGTCCGGACAGTCCCGGTATCGAATCCGTCTGGTGGTGTTTCGCTGTCACCACGCAGGAATGTTTTGAGTTCGTGTTCGAGGCGGCCTTGATAAATATCGAACACCCCGTCGGTCCGGTCTTTGTATTCGAGCCCACGCCGGACGATACGCGCGATGTGTTCGTTCGCGATTTCCCCTTCACGGTTGAGTTGACTGACGGCACTCACCTCATCGAAGGCGTTCAGCTGTGCTTCGAGTGATTCAGCCGTTTCTTGGGCCGCGGTTGCCGCAGTCTCGGCCCGAATGCCTGTCGCCTGAATCCGAAACGTCGTGTCACAACAGCTGAACGCGCGGTGGGTGTCACCGAACCGTTCGCACACCGATGCGAGCGATCTCGTCATCTCGGTCACTCGTCCTCTTCGTGTTCGTCGTGTTCCTCTTCGTATTCCTCCTCCTCTTCGTGGTCGTCGTTTTCTTCGTACTCCTCGTGTTCCTTGTCTTCGTAGCTGGACTGGGTCTGGACTGCTGGCGTGAAGTCCTGATTCGGCGTCGGCGCATCCGCAGCGACCTGTTGCGATGCGTCCGACGCCGTCGAATCGGGTGAGTCAGTTTGGTCGCCAGCCTGCGCGAGGCCGCCACCGGGCAGAGTAAGGGCCCCGGCGACACCAGCTGTAAGGAGCGCACCTACGAGCGTGAAGGCGACGAGTTTGTTTTTCGGGACGGGAACGCGCATGGTTAGCTGTCCCTCGGTTTAGAACCGCTAGCTTTGACGTGTCGGTCGTTGCGTTTTGCCATTGCAAATAGAGGGTTGAGACAGCCTTAGTAAGTCGTTCGCGTCCAACCCTCGAATCTTCGTACAGTTATCGAATCGGTTCAGAGCGCGAGGTGGGTTCTGAGTATGTATGTGTCTTCGTTATCGAACATATAGCACTACTGGCGATTTACCGCATTGTCTTTCGACGAATCGCCCGAAAACACGCATTACAGTCCCGCTAAGCCTCTTATAGCCTCAGATAATATGCGATCATTTCATACAGCGATATACACTTTAAAGCAATATTTGCCGTGCAGCCGTAGAGCGATAAGTCTGGTCTAGGTCTGCTGTGGCAACAGAATTATCAGGTTTCAATGTGTTTGCCTCAGTATGCCGAAATCGGCTGATTCAGATTCGGAACCCGGAAAGCACGACGCCTCCCCCGGGATTGAGCGGACGAAGCCGTGGCACTCCGCCGACGACGTGCCCTGGACGCTACTCACCGAGGCCCAGCTCGCCGACGCCTACGGGGCCGTCGTCGTCCCGGCGCTTCGCCGCGACGGCTACGACCCTGAAACCGACCGCCCATCCTACGAGTGGCTCTCGAAGAACGGCTTTCGCGGGCTTACGTACGCGCTGAAAGAGTACCACGACACGACGTTCGCCGAGTTCTGGGAGAACACACTCGAGTACGACACCGAGTCCAGCGGCTACGACTGGGATATCGAACACGACGGCACTCGTGAGTCCTTTCAGGAGTATCTTGACGCGAAGCAATCGGCCGCAGACGACTGGACGGACAGCACCCGGAAGACTATCCGGTATCGGCTCGCTCGCTACGCCCGCTCCTATCGAGAACGCCACGGCACCGACGATCTCCTCTCGCCCGTCGACGCTGACAGCGACATCACCGAGACCGAAGCCGTCGACCGCTGCCGGGAGACCTTCGCCTACATGTCCGGAGAGTTCGCTGAGTCGACCATCGCGCGCGTCCACGATGCAATCCGAACGTGGTATGGGTGGCTCGTTGAGCGCCGTGTGGCGACAGTCAATCCCACCAACGGTGCGGAGGACTGGTTCTCGTGGACTCGCTCGTCGGACACCGATCCCGTCGCCCTCGATCCCGAGCACGTCCGGGCGATGTTCGACGCTGCGATCACGAGCCGCGACCGGATGCTCGTCGTCGCACTCGCGGGCTGGGGCCTGCGGGCTGGCGAGGTCGCGGCGCTGCACCAGGACCAGCTCCATCTCGACGGCGACGACCCGTATATCCAGTTCGACGAGCGAAAGAACGGGCCAGGCACCGTCGCCATCGTCTTCGGCGAGGACGTGGCCCGCCGGCACATCTCCCGCGTTGATGGCTATCTGTTCCCCTCGGAGCGCTCGAAAACCGGTCACGTCGACGGGACGACAATCGCGGGTTGGTTCCACGACCTCGCCGATACGGCCGGGGTTCCCGAGGAGATCGACGGCGTCGCCCGGAAGCCACACATGGGTCGGCGCTTCTGGTACGACGCCTACTCACAGACCACGGAGGACTTGCTGAAACACGTCCAAGATATCGCCGATGAACAGGGCAGTGCGAGCGCGAAAGTGGTCTTCGAGGACTATCTGACCGACGAGCGAAAGCGAGAACTCCGGCGAGAGTTCATGCGAGAGAAGCTGAGTACGGCATTTGGCACTAATCGCTGAAACCCATCAGACTTCGGCGAGGCGATCGTAGACTTCTCTGTGTTCCACAATAGCCCGCTTTACAATGAGGTGGCGGACGCGTTGCCGAAGCGTCTCACTCTCCCGGACCTGCTGAATGAAAGTCTTGCTGGATTCAAGGCTTGCATTAATTCTTCAAGCGATAGCTCCTCTGGTGGAATTTCGAGGCCATCGGTACTCATGATGAATCTACAGGCTGGGCAGGCCGAGTGCCTCGGGGTTTGACTCCGAGGCGGTTCACATACCTTTGTGAGAGATGTAAATCAGAAAGTGAAACGGGTATATATAGAAGAGGGCTCTGTTTTGCCTCTCTGGCTTACTCTGGTGCAACGACGTCTCCACACGTTGAACACTCCGCCCAGCTGCCTTCTGGGGCATCATCGCGCTCGGATTCAACCAGAATCCACGGGGTCGCGATGCGCTCGTCGCAGTTCGGGCAGCAACCGAGACCTTGCGTGTCATCGGACATCGACAGGGGATAGAAAGAGTGTACGACAGTGTTCCTCCAGTTCAAAATTCGATCGGCGTCGAGAATAAGTGTCTGCAGGGGTCAGAGCGAATACATTTAGTACTGTTATCGATGAACTCACGGCACCTACCCCGTGACCCTCATCTCGGTGTGAATGTGAGTGATGTCCCAGAAGTTAGATTGTTGATACGGAACTTACGATTCGCTCCTGCCCCGAACGTACACCCTGCAGAACATTCGATACCGACATCTCTGGTGAGGAAACGACCTGTGGTGTCACCGCTTGTTCCGCCACCGTGTCCACTATCTTGTATTCTCAGACCGTCACTTGAGGTTTTTTGCGATGACTGGACCGGCGTTGCATGTGAATTCGAGACTGCCCCTGCATCCTGCATCGCCTCAGAGCTACTGGGGAACGGACTATCTTCAGGGGGTTTGACCTGTATGAGCTGGTCGAAAAATGTCCCGATCTCGATAGTGTAACTATTGGGGGGCGTAATCTCTAATATCCAGTCATAGCGGCCAGGTTCCACACCCGAGTCAGCGAAATTAAATTCAAACACACCTTCGTCAGGTCGTACCTCCGGGGTGACTTTGGATTCGCCACTTGGATACGACAGTCTGAGTGTCCGTTCCCAATCAGCCGAAATTGATGGATGATGGGTAATAAATGCCGCCTCCGTGGACTGTGCAAAGACGTACTGATAGCCATAAATGAGGAGTTTTTCTCCACTTGACGCGATGACTGACCCGTCCTCTAGAACCTCAAATGAATACCTTGCACAGGCCTGATGAGACATAATGGAAGTATTACCTTCCCATGTGCCGTTGATTTCTACTCGATCCCCGTTCGCTCTTGCATGCAGGGTTTCCGAATCCCGAAGATTTCCGTCGTCGAAATGGTCTAAATAGAACTTGTTTATTTCGTGGGAACCGCTGCTTGCGGCTGAAGTGCCAACGGCGTTTCCATCAACAGGTTGTGACTCTGTGTTGGAGTCGGCGCTTGGGCTCGGCGTCTCCGTTTCTTCGCCACCGGTGCCGCCTTGTAGTCGAAGACAGCCTGAGGTGTGTCCGATACCAACAGCCCCACCGATTTTAAGCAAGTCACGGCGAGATAGACCTGACATATACTACGTGCAAATTACTAATAGTTATTAAGTATTTGGTTATATTATAAGTGTAAAATGTAGGCAATCATAGCTACACCACTAAAGATGCTAACTATATATAGAATACGGCTATTAATACGCCGTATCAGTGAAAGAAGTGGAACGAGATGCACATTCCTTACTGGTGCGGTAGGGTCGGGTATACTCGGATTGAGTGGGTGCCGCCGAATGATTGGTGGTGGAGCTGAATCGAACGAGCTAAAAGAAGCGTCGTTTCGATTCGAACACAATGGTGAGCGATTGAGTATTGTCTATGAGAGTGTCGGGTCACTGGTCGCACGACAACTTTGGGTTCGTAATCGTAGCGGAACTAGATAGCACACTACCTCACTGCTTGGAGTTCAAGTGTTTTGTATCCTGAGTTGATGACGACTCCAGAGGTCGTCGCAGCGATGAACGTGAGATCAGCCGACATTGAAAACGCTGTTTCGCCTGATGTCGGGACAAGGCCGTACAGTTCCTCAACAGCAGTACCATACCACAGGAGGCCGCCTTGGTACACCAGCAGCTCCGGGGTAAAGCCACTATCATTCTCCAATGTACGTGACCAGCGCTGTTGCCCGTCTTTGATATTAGCACAAAGGAGGCCATCTGTTGTCGGGACGACGACGTTTTTTCCCACGATCACTGGTCGTCCAGCGACTTCGCTTCCGACACTCCACTCGTACTCTAATGTCTCTGGGTTGAGGCGACGCAATTTCTGATCCACATCGGCGATCAGATCGCCTTGGTAAGTCACTGGGTATCCGACGTTCAGCGGTGCTCGGTACTGGATAGTTCCATCTGTCACCGCAAAGCCGGCGAAAAAGTTCTCAAAACCAATATGGAGTGTATTATTTAATCGGCTTACTCCGCTTGGGAACGCGCTGTTTCCGACCGTATTCGTCCATTTTTGATTGAGACTTCTTGGATCTAATACAATGATCCGATTCGCGTATTCTTCATACTCAGTTGACTCTTCAACTGTGCTGCACACGAGCAGGTCTCCGACCGTGGTGAGTCTCGATATATTTCCCTGAATCTCGGTCTCTGCCTGTCGCTCTCTATTCTCCACGTCGAACCGGTAAATCGTCGAGACGGTGTCGTCGGCTGCCTGGCTGCCGACGTAGCAGTCCGAATCGGTCAATTCGACGACCGAACTGTTGACCGGTGCTTCAAGCGTAGCTGAAGGGGTCGCCGAGCCAAAATCTCGGAGTTGAATCTCGTCGAGCGTGGCGACCAGATACGATGTTCCAGCAGCCGATAGTGCGCTAATATCCATCGAAAGCGTTTGCACTGTCTCAACCGATGCGGCTGTCGACGCATAGTCCGACGGTGTGTTGGTCGTTCTTTGTGTGCCTTGAGAATCGGCCGTCGTGGCTGACCCTGCCTGTGTCGCCATTTCAGACTCATCAGCGTCTTGGAAACTCAGGCAACCACCGGTTCCGGACGCTGCCAGTACTATGAGTAACTCCCGTCGTTTCATGTGTTTGTCTCCAGTGAGAACGCCACGACCTGGTTTTCCATTACGATCGCCAGCGTGTTTCCTAACGCGAGGGCGTCGTGTGTTGACGCAGCGAAGCGAGTTTGGACCTGCTTTTCTCCTGTTTCAATATCGAACCCGTACAACTCTCGATTGCGCTCTTCGTCGGGCAATTCGGTCGGCGTAACCCATACATAGTCGCCGACGATAGCTGGCGATGATTTCATTGGTCGGTCGGTGGTCGTCTGCCATACCGTATCACCTGTATCAAGGTCGACTGCGTGTACCTGTGAGTAGGACGCAAAATACGCACGATTGCGAGAGAAGGTTGGTGCCGCAGTGTAGACATACATGGAGTCGTTCTGTTCCTCGAGTACATGCCGCCAGGCCACCGAGCCGTCAGGGCCGATTTTCACCAGCTCTACGCCAGCCCCACTAGCAACTGGTGCGTACAGGCTCTCGTCGTACTGCTGGAGCGGTGCGGTCACATAGCCGTCAACGGTCCAAGTAACAGTTCCCGTGGCCGGATTCCGGGCTTCGATTCGATTCTGATCTCCAGTACCGAATCCGACGATAGCCTGCCCATTAAATGCAATACCGCCCGTGTACGATCTGTCCGTTTCGGAAACCGACCAAACCTGACTGAAATCACGTTTCGATAATCCGATGACTTTGTTTGTTGTGCCATCATTTGAGTTGTGGTCGGTTCCAACCACGACATAATCTTCCGTAACGGCAGGTGGCCCGCCGGCAGGACCGATATCCGCTGTCCCGGCGATTTCTCCGGTTTCAGTGCTCGCCTTGTACAGCCCAGGCTCTAAAAACGACGTATAGTAGAGTGTATCGCTGTCAACTGTTCCAAGCAGTGAGATGCGGTCTTGCTTCGTCCGCCAGCGCTCTGTACCATCGGTTACAGAAAGCGCCCGCACACCCTCACGGGACCCGGAATAGACCGCGTTGTTGTCTACGACAGCGCTTCCTATCGGATTGAAAAATGCGTTCCATTCCCGGGCTAGTGACACTGGTGGTTCAGGCGTACTTGTTACTGCTGGTGATGTCGTCACTTCGGTTGTCGAGATCTCTGAGTTCGACTGCGCCTCGGTTGGAGTCGCTGTCGAGGGTGTCTCAGTCCCCGTTCTCAGACACCCAGTGAGAAGTCCGCTACCAAGTGTCGCCAGTAGCGTCCGTCGACTATATTTTGACAGATTTGACCCGGTCATGAGCGACACCAGAACAACTGAGTGACATTTGATAGGTGTAACTCAGAGATAGTCAACCGGAGCAGCCGTTTTGAAGCCTGTTGCCAATGTGTAGTTCTCGATGAAAACGACTCAAAATCCGATCTTATTCTCAAGCGAGCCAGGGATAGTATGGTGGCTTGTATCAACGGTTCGAACACGCTGCTAATGACAACGAAGAGCAATAATCGGGGCCGATAGCGCAGCATAATCATGCCAAGAATATCTATAATAAAATGGTTTTCAAACGGGCAATATACCTGATATATATTGCTATTACAACGTGTATGAGCTGTCAGAGGTCAGCCATTCCGACATCAACAGTAACCCACTCAAACATTCACGATTCTCAGAAAATTGGACCGGGGCGTATGAACAGGAACACGACCGCGTTCAGTGCCAATCCGAACAGCATGGTGACGCTTCCGGCTGTCAGCATAAGCGCCCCTTCCCGCGTGCTGTATTGTCGCCGAACCACGTAGCCACAGATGAGAGCAATTGGGCCGAGTACGTACGGGGCAATGACAACAGCGAGTGTGGAACTGCAGACACCAGAAAAGAAGAGCAAGCCGTGATGAGTGTTCGCCTTCCCGTGCCGACGCCGGAACTGCGATAGAGCGTATGCTGCTCCTACAACTAGATTGAGTCCTGGAACAAGGACTCCGACGATGACCAGCCACGAGAATGTCCCAGCTTGGCGACTGTCGAGCACTACAAGGGGCAGCAGAACAACTGAAGCCCCCCAACAGGCGAAAAATAGCTCTCGGGTAGACCCGAGGGTGAGCAAGTAACCGAGCACAAGTCCGGCAGTCCAGAGTGACACAGCCACAGTAATGATCAGGGGTAATCTCCCAGCCCGGCGAGTCATATTCAAACAATATAATTGTCGATACTAAAAATAGACTATTCGGAAAGTACTATGAAAGCAAAAAATAAGTATCCTTGATAAAATAGGGAGGATATATGCCTGTGAGAGGTGTGGGGGCAATACTACGTGGTGGATTTGATGCCATCTTCCGCCCACACAAATTTGTAGAATTTCAAACAGATTCGTATGGGGCTTCCCGGCTTGGTGTGATCCGACAATTGGGTTCACTCCTGGGAGTCTACTTTGTGAACCTTGCCGCATACGCGGTCCCGCTTACCCTCGCCGGCATTGGTGTTCAGTCTTCACAGTCTGCTCCGGAGAACTTCGCTAGAATCGCTGGTTCATACGGTATTGATCCGGTGGCCAGCTGGCAGTTGCTCACGGCATTCGTCCAGAACTCCCTGTTTATCTCGATAGCAACTGCAATCACACTGGTGACGTTCCACGTGGGCGTCCTCATCGTTCGGGATTCGCAGGGGATCGTCCAGAGTATGCACACTGTCGTGTACACGACAAGTGCGTATCTCGTCGCGACGTTCTCCGCGGTCTGGTATCTGACTAATCAAGCCGGCGTCAGTGGCGCACGCCAGCTCATCAGGAACCTTCAGGCCGCGTTCGTCTATGCTATCATTGATGCGCTTGGAGCAGGTGTCGAGCTTCCCGGCGGTCGACCAGATTCTCTTGGTGTCACCACTATTTCAGCCGAAGGACAGTGGATACTGGCGATACTTACACTGTCACTACTGTATTATCTCTTCTCGCTGTATCTCGGTGCTCGAATCAACCACCGGGCAACGCGGAGTAATGCGGCGATTGCCGTCGTCGCCGTCGCCCTTTCACCGGTCGTCTATGTTACCGGGTCCATCATCGCATACATCATTGCCTAACATGTCACAACAAAACCAGCAGACTTCGAATGGATCGAGTCAGTCGACCACCGCAGACCAGCCGAATGACCGCAACAAAGTCATTCTCGAAACCAATCCGACGACCAAGCCAACATTGATTCGACTGGCTGTCGTTTTACTCCTCACTCTGGGTGTAGTTGGATACCTCCAACTTAACCCAGAAGCGCTTGGGTCTCCTGACATCACGAACACGGCTGCACTCGTTGTCTTGCTGCTCGGCCTCGTATTGACTGTTCGGTTTCTGGTCCGGACTATTATCCTTGTTCGGACAACCTATACCGTGACGAACAGTCGAGTTGAACAGGAATACGAGCTCCTGTTCCGGACCCACTCGAAGGGAATCCGGTTCGATAAACTTCGTAGTCACGAACTAAATCAGAACCGCATTCAGTCGATTTTGGGGTACGGGACGATCTCGATGAACCGTGGGCTGGGTCCGCTTCGACTAGAAAACGTTGACGAGCCTGAGGCCGTCTATGATACCATTCGAACGTGTGCCAAGCGCGTAGCCTGATTCTGCGAATATATGGACGTTTGAGAGATAACTCGGCGCCGAGACTAAATGACGCCTGTACGATTATCTACCTCAAAATGTATGTCGTTCTGTGTTCCCGTGATGATGTATCCAACTGTTCTCTTAGACGTCCAGTGAAACACTCCTTATGTATTGTGAATATTACAATAACAATAAATTGATAATCTACATTCGTTAGCGATAGGGTGCTCGTTGTCGATTACGTGGCCTAATTATAACATCCGATAATCGATATAAAACTATATGTAATCTGGACATTCACGGTATTGCATGGTTTATAAGGGTTGGATGCGGCGGCGTGTACTCACCTGCGCAGCGGGGCTTGGAACAGCTGGATTGAGTGGGTGCCTCCGCATGATCGGTGGTAGTGAAGACTCTGGTGGATTAGAGGCTGCAAACTTTCGATTCGAGCAGTCTGATGAACGACTGCGAATTATATATGAAGGTGGGGGATCACTGGTAGCACAGCAACTCGAGATTCGTAGCACCGCTGGAACCGTGGCCTCTTGGAACCAGCTTGGTTCAACACAGGCACAAGCGGAGACAGCCCTATCCTCAAGCGCAACGGCGACTATTGGTCCTGAAGTTGTCAACTGGGAGCAACCAGTGGTCGCTGGTACGGTAATTCGGGTAGTCTACATGATTGATGGAGAATCACCAACAACGCTTGCGACATTTGAAACAGAAAATCAAGCGCGCCAATCGCAGCCGAGACAGCAGCCTGCTACAGAAACGGAAACGAACGAAACCGGGCAACCCGCGACCGGGGCCGTCGCAGAGGAAGCACTGGTGGGCCGGTGGCCGTTCCAGTCCGGATTTAGTGATGTTGCCGGTGACAACGACATCTCGATTGAGCGAGGAACCCCTGAACTTGGAACGTATCAGGGACGGGAGTCGGTTTCGTTGGATGGTTCAGTTGGTATGATGATCGCTCGCGGCGCAAACGAGGAGTTGAGCATCATGGCTTCTAACAGTGGACCAGCAAGTATCGGCGGCTGGGTGTATTTTGACCAGCCCTCCGGGATGCGACATCAAGATGATGACCAGCCGATACATCACATCTTCAGAAATGACGCTGAGTATGTTGTTCAGGGTGTCCCTGTAGACGATCAAGTACGACTACGATTGAGTATCAGGTCTCTTAGAGGTGGTGTTAGTTACTCAACTGAAGATCATACCACTGGCGAGATGACTATCCCGACAAATGAATGGCATCACTTTATGTATGTGGTGACTCCTCAATCGTCAGTAAGATTCTATCTCGATGGAGAACAACGGTTCGTTGACGAAAACATGCCCGGGTACAGTCCCAACGTCTCAGACTACTGGTCGCATGAGACTGTTGGGAGCTGGTATGGTACTAAGAATCCGGATTGGTATAATCTGATGGTCGGGAAATTAGCCGATCTTCGTATTTACCAGACTGGGCTCACTGGTGATAAAATTGAGCAAATAGTTACCAATACTCGTTAAAGGCTGCTGTCACCAGTGAGGAACAGCGCCTCTCAGGACCGGTATCGTTAGTTGTCTAAACAATCAGCACACCGGCCAGCGCTTGGAAACGATGGTTCTCCACACTCTATGCACGCATCAACTGCGGCGTGGCTCTCTGAACCCGACTCAAGGTACTGTTTGACCGTTTTCCACATCCGCTGAATCATATCTAGAATACCGTTCTCAAGGCGTATAAACCCACTATTCGAGGAGCTTGTCGATAGTGCTATGGAAGACTATGTACCACACCTGCTCCTGTGAGCCCAGTTCTGGGATAGTCGGTTGCTGGTGAGTCTGTCTGCTCCAGTACTGGCTCTCGCGATGGGAGCATCTGTCAGGAGCGGTGGGTTGTTCTGCCAGGATCGGCCCAATAGTCAGGGTAAGACGGTCACAACAACTGCGAAAGCGAAAATCGGAAGCAGGCACTGATGGATTAGGACCACCGCCACCAGTCGAAGAACAACTGTGGTCCAGAGCCTCACGCACCGACGAAGTGTCCGGCAGCCGGTCCAAAAGAGAAGTACTTCAGTCGGTGCTGATCATCACTTCGCTGGCTTTGACAACTGCCGAGACTTCGTCGCCTTGTTCGAGTTCTAGCCGCTCAGCGGAGGCTCGTGTGATTGTTGAGGTAACTTCCTGTCCATCACCAAGTTCAACTACAACCTCTGCTACTACGTCGCCTTTGTTCACCGATTGTACGGTTCCGGTTAGGTTGTTTCGAGCACTTAGTCCCATGTTCGAATGTTACTCCATTGATGTAAGTATCTGTTGTCGGCTCACGAGAACAGGAAATCGGCACAGAAGACGTAACTTAATATAGTTACTTCTTGCCTGAAGTAATGGAAGCCAGTTTCTCGTGGGAATTTTGTATATAGCCGCATTTTACCGGGTCAATGGCGATTACCGTAACGATCAGGGACGACCGTGCGTTTACGTTGTCCTGGTCGGAGGCCACCGGCGCGATAGGTGATTCAGTTACGGTACTTCCGATTGTCGTCTCCGTCGCCGTCCTCACCGACCTCTCACTGGCCCTAATGCTCGTCTGGTTCGGCGTCTTCCAAATCGTCTGGGGGTTCTATTACAGGGCTCCAATATCCGTCGAGCCGATGAAGGCAGTCGCAGCGCTCGTCATTGCTGGCTCGATAACCACAGGGGAGTTACTCGTCGCTGGCTTGTTGCTCGCGGTGGTCCTGCTGGCTATCGGGACAACAGGGTCACTGGAGCGCTTCGGCCAGTACATCGGTTCCCCGGTAGTTCGAGGCATCCAGTTCGGTGTCGCACTCGTTCTCGTTGAGACCGGTATCAGGCTCAGCAGTACGAACCTCCAGCTAGCGGCGTTGGCGGCCGTGGTCGCGACTGTCTTGATCGTACTTGGGTACTGGAACATGAGTGGATTCATCGTCCTTCTTCTGGGTGGTGCGCTGGCAGTTCTCTCGACCGGGCTCCCGTCGCCGTCGTTCCCGCCGACGGACAGCATGGCGCTATTTGGCCCGGGCAACCTCACACTCCCCGCCCTCGAGGCGGCTGTCGCCCAATTAGCGATGACGCTTGGTAACGCTGCACTAGCAACGTCGGTTCTCTTGGCAGACTACTTCGACCGTGATGTCTCGGCCGACGAACTCTCGACGAGCATGGGCCTCATGAACCTGGCCGCAATCCCGTTCGGTGCCCTCCCAATGTGTCACGGTAGTGGCGGCGTCGCGGGGAAGTACGCCTTCGGAGCCCGGACAGTCGGCGCGAACGTTATCCTCGGCTTGGGTTACATTAGCGTGGCCCTTCTGGCGGTCGGGATCATAACCGCGTATCCCGTCGCAATGCTCGGTGTAATACTCGCCCTGATTGCGCTCCAACTGGGGCGAACCAGCATTGAGAAGGCTGACGAGTACCCTTTGGTGATCGGCATCGGAATCCTTGGACTCCTCGTGAATCTCGGAGTTGCGTTCGTCGTCGGCATCGTCGTCCACCTGTTCGTCCGTCGTTACGAGCTGTGGTGATTGTCGTCCACGACATTCAACTGTTGTACCCGAATACGCGTGGACAGAAACAACGGCAAGTCTGCGCGCTTCCCTTGTGTGCCTGACCACCTGCTGCACTCACGGATGCGGTCCAGTCAGGAACTTCCCGGAGTGTCCGGCGAGTCGCTCTCAGGGTCTGTGGACCCACACATCCCCGTCACCAGTGATTGTTACGACGAGCCGTTCGCATATTTCCCGCCCCTCGATTACGTTATCAGCGGCGTCGCTGATACGCCTGATAAGTTCGGGGGCGTCCTCGTTCACTTTCACGCCAGCGTCGTCGCACGCGTCAAAAACCTGGTAGGGAACGTTGTAGAGATCGCTGTTGGCACCAATTTCGACTCGGACAGGCGCTGATAGCAGATCCGCAACCCGCACTGTTTCGCGGGCCTTGGCGACGTTCTCACGGGCGCTGGTCTCGATTCCGGAGACGTTCGCTCGCGAGGTCCCCAATTGCTCGGCGATGCTCGCCTGCTTGAATCCCCGTTCCCGCAGCGCCAGCACCTCCACCTGGCGGCGAGTGAGGATGTTGGATTCTTCCTCGAATCCGACTGTGGCGAGGAATTCCTCGACGTCGAAGTCCCCAATGGCCGCCGCCTGCTCGTCGCCGCCGACTTCGTCGGGGCTCTCCCCCTCGTCTCGCTCCATATTTGTCTTTCAGAACGTAACCATAATTAGTTACAAGGTAACTGATTCTGTATGACTGCTCTCACCGTCATCGAACCACAAATGATGCAGAGATGTTTAGGTTCGGATTATCGGATCGCCCCTCTGTGAAACAGTACTGAGACTGCAAGTACATTCCCTGTCCTCAGGTGAGGTCAACCGGATAGTGGCCTGAGAGGGGCAGGTATATAGCGAATGTGGTTTCTCGCCTTCGGTATTTGTCGTCAGTGACCCCCAAAAATATGGCGGGCCAGACCGTTCGTTGTTTCTAGAATGAGACAACGATTAACACACCGAGTCGTTGGCGGGTGAGCCACCAATGAATCGAGATGTGCGGTCGCGTCGACAGGTGCTCGGGGCCCTCAGTAGCACCGTTGCGGCCGGGCTGGCTGGCTGCGGGTTCACTGACGGGAGTGACCAGGGGGAGTCGCTCGAAACGGAGACAGTGGATACCCCAGCCAAACCGACTGACTCAGCAACGCCGAAAAGCGAAGTGACGACATCGACATCCTACGAGGCGTGCATGGAGCCAGTGGGCTGTCTCACATTCGACGATCACATTGAGACTGGGTACGAGGAATCGCCACCCCGACGCGTCTCGGAATTCATGGAGAACACTGACGGCATCTCTGTAGATCCGATGGCGACAAATCTCGAGGACTACATTGTGGATCATAGTAGATAGAAGTATCTCGAACAGACGCTGGAACCGGGAGACCAACTTAGCGTCATTGGCTCTGCCGTGCCGCGACGTGAGGGTATGGAATCAGCAGCCTACCCACGTGATCTGGTGTTTATGCAGACAGACGAGACGGCGCTCCGACTCTCGGAGCAGTCCTATGACAATATTGCTGACGGCGGTAGTACATTACTCGTCAGCGCTCTCACCAGATCAGTGGGATCGCCCTTCTCATACTGTGGGCTATATTGTAATCCGATCACGATTCGGATCAGGAGATGCTCTGTATCATTTGCTCACTATGCGGCTTGAGCCGAGTTATCCGTGATGAATTTGCGCTCTGTATCTCGCACGACTATCAGGACCCCTCTTTGAGCTGGTAGAAACCTCGACGCTCAATACGCACACCTATCGAACAGTTGTTTCAGATGGCCAGCCGAGTAACAAATGACGATCAGAGATTGGAGTAAGAGTTAGCTAACCAACAATCGTGACGATATTGTTCCTTGGTTATCACTCTGCCAACTTACACTGTTGCCGTGACGTGCTGATATTCGGCTTGCGACGGCGTCGGCTGCAGCGTCAACCCGGCGAGTGCCAGCTCCCGCAACACCTCTGGCGGCACACCCTCAACATTCCGAAGCATTGTATCGAACGTCCACGCATCGTACTGACTGGCGTTCGGCGCAAGCACGTCCACCGATTCCGTCCCCACCTCATCAAGAATCCATCTAACTAGTCAGTAGAAGGAATGTACCCGGCAGATTCGATTTAAACGGACTGGCATACAACTGTCAGGAATGGACGAGTATATTAAGCCCCGTCCGGAGAGTTCGGTTCTGCTTACCATCGACATGCAAAACGACTTCACGCTGCCCGGTGCTCCGGCAGAAATCAAGGGGACCGCTCAGGCAGTACCACAGATGAAGCGTCTCGCTGAGGCGTTTCGGTCTGCGGACACGCCGATCGTCAATGTCATCCGGTTGTACAAAAAGGACGGGTCGAACGTCGATCAGTGCAGGCGAGCAATGATCGAATCCGGGGCTGAAATCGTCCGGCCCGGAACTGACGGCGCCGAGCTCGTTGAGGAATTGAAACCATCACCAGACGTGCGTGTTGATGCCGAGACACTGCTGCATGGTGATTTTCAGGAGATTGGCCCACAAGAATGGATCATGTACAAACCCCGCTGGAGCGCATTCTATCGAACCGGGCTGGAGGACTTTCTCGCTGGACAGTCGGTAGATACGATCGTCCTCTGTGGGTGTAACTTCCCGAACTGCCCGCGAACGACCGTCTACGAAGCGAGCCAGCGGGATTACCGGTTAGTTTTCGTTCCTGACGCGACCTCCGGAATATATAAACAGGGAATTGAGGAGTTGGAGAACATCGGTGTGACAGTCCAAGACACTGCCGACACGATTGGGTGGATCTCAGAATAGGCACTGGCTGGAGTATGTATACGCGCCCTCCATCTTGCACGCTATTCAGAATCTCATTGCTGTTTGATAGGTGGGCATGGAGTCAGTTCACGTACTCACTGACTGGATATTTCTGGTGAGATCGTGAGCAACAAGCGACGCTCAGAAATCAATCGATAATCGGCTAACCACCAGTATGGGTTTCGGTCAACTATTGTCGATTAGCATTCTGCTACTCTATACTGTTGCCGTGACGTGCTGATACTCAGCTTACGATGGCGTCGGCTGCAACGTCAACCCAGCCAATGCCAATTCCCGCAAGACCTCTGGAGGGACACCCTCTGAACTGCGCAACACAGCATCGAGCGTCCAAGCGTCGTACTGACTCGCACTCGGCGCAAGCACATCCACTGACTCAATAGCCACCTCCTCCTGAATCGCCCGAGCAACTTGACGAACACGCTGCCGTTCTTCTACGGTGCAGTTCATGCTTCCACCGCCCGAACAAGATGGCCAACGAGCGACCCACCGACGTGCGGACCGATATCCCAGCCACGCTCACCGCGAGTGTACTCGAACCACTCAGCGAGCGTCTCGAAGGTTGTCTCGGCTAACACAACCTTTTCGCCGTCACCGTCGTTCGAAACAACAGCCACGGCGAACTCGTAGCTGTCCCAGTAATGCGCTGCACCATCGCCGCCGACGCCAAGGAAGAGCCAGCAGCAGTCCTACCTGACTGTCCCATAAATACACCAGTAGCCGCGGGGCAGGGATGCGTTATTTCTCAATCCAGGACCATCCAAGCCTGATCTGGAATGGAATTACCCTCATGATTAAATAGTACGTAGACCATCATTTGGGTGGATTCTATGGTACCAGTTAACGACCTACAAGAAATGTACCGCGACATGGTGACAGCGCGTCACTACGAGGAGCGGTTACAGGAGGAGTATCTGGAGGGAAAACAGCCTGCCTTCGACATCTCGGCAGGACCGATTCCTGGCGAGTTACACCTCGCGGCCGGCCACGAGGCGTCGGGTGCAGGCGTCTGTCAGCACCTTCGGGACGACGACACAGTGACAGCCCCGCACCGACCCCACCACATCGCCATCGCGAAGGGTGTCGATCTGAAGCGAATGACCGCCGAGATATTCGGCCGCGAGAACGGCCTCGGCAAGGGGAAAGGCGGACACATGCACCTGTTTGACCCCGAGGCCGGGTTCGCCTGTAGCGGCATCATTGCGGAAGGGTGTCCTCCCGCCGCAGGTGCGGGACTGGCGGCGAAAAAGCGCAACACCGACAGCGTCGGCGTCGCGTTCCTCGGCGAGGGCGCCATCGACCAAGGCGCGTTCCTCGAATCACTGAACTTCGCCGCCGTCCATGACCTGCCCGTCGTCTTCGTCATCGAGGACAACGACTGGGCAATCAGCATGCCGAAAGAACGGATCACCGACGTGCAGAACGGCGCCAAGCGCGCCGATGGCTTCGAGATGCCCGGCGTCCGCGTCGACGAAGACGATGCCGTCGCCGTCTACGAAGCCGCCGGCGAGGCCATCGGCCGCGCCCGTGACCGCAACGGCCCGACGGTCATGGAGATACAAGTCCATCGCCGGATGGGCCACTTCATGGGTGACCCGGAGAGCTACCGCCCAGAAGAAGATCAAGCGGCCGCCCAGCAACGGGACTCGATCGAGCGGCTCGAGGATGACCTCCGCGCTCACGGCATCGATGACGCGACTATCGAGGATCTGCGTGACGAGGCACACAGCGCCGTCGAGGCGGCGATCGAGTGGGCCAAGTCCCAGCCCGAACCCGACCCCGAGGACGCGTACGAGGACATGTGGGTGAACCCGCCCAGTGGCGTGACCGACAGTGAGCCCGACTACGACCTCGCGGGAGGTGACGACTGATGTCGAAACAGACCCAGCAAATCGACCGCGACCTGACTATGAGCAGAGCGATGGTCGAGGCCATCGCCGACGAGATGCGCGACAACGAGGAAGTCTTCTACATGGGTGAGGATGTCGCCGACTACGGCGGCATCTTCGACTCCACGGAGGGCCTGCGCGATGAGTTCGGCTACGACCGCGTGATGGACGTCCCGATCAGCGAGACGGCGTACCTCGGTGCGGCGGTCGGCGCCGCACAGGAGGGGATGCGCCCCATCGCGGAACTGATGTTTGTCGACTTCTTCGGTGTCGCGATGGACCAGATATACAACCAGATGGCCAAGAACACCTACATGAGCGGCGGGAACGTCTCCGTGCCGATGGTCCTGACCGCCGCCGTCGGGGGCACCTACAACGACGCCGCACAGCACTCCCAGACGCTCTATGGGACGTTCGCCCACGTGCCTGGGATGAAGGTGGTTGTCCCGTCGACGGCCTACGACGCGAAGGGACTGATGCACAACGCCGTCCGCGACGACGACCCCGTCGTCTACATGTTCCACAAGCGCCTGATGGGGATCGGCTGGCTCCCCGCTCCCGACGGGCCCAAGACACCCGTTCCCGAGGAGGACTACACGATTCCCTTCGGGAGCGCCGATATCAAACGCGAAGGCGAGGATGCAACTATCGTCACGCTCGGCCTGCACGTCCACCGGGCGCTGGACGCGGCCGAAACGCTGGCCGAGGACGGCATCAGTGCGGAAGTCGTTGACCTGCGGTCGCTGGTGCCACTTGACACCGAAACCATCGTCAAGTCCGTCGAGAAGACGGGGAATCTCGTGGTTGTCGACGAGGACTACCGCTCCTACGGCGTGACGGGGGAAATCGTCGCCAGCGTCGCCGACGAATCGCTGGCCGCGCTCGATGCTGTCGAACGGGTCGCCCTGCCAGACGTTCCGATTCCGTACTCCCGCCCGCTTGAACAGGAGGTCGTCCCGGACGCCGAGGACATCGCTGCGGCTGTCGAGCGGACCCAATGAGCGATACCACGGACCGCGTCGCGGTGACGCTCGATGACTGGCCAGACGACGCTGACAGCGACGAAGGGGTCGTCATCAACTGGTTCGCACGCGAGGGTGCGAGCATCGACGAGGGAGCGAGTCTCTGTGAGGTCCAGATCGATAAGGTCAGTGTGGACGTGTTCGCACCGACGAACGGGACGCTAACAGAGATCGTCTGTGGCGAGGACGACGAGTTTGCAGTCGGCGACACGCTCGCCTGGATAGCACCATGACGGGGGCGACCCGACCATGAGCGAGGACGGACCCGCTGAGCGGACCGTCCGCGAAAACCGGTCGCTCACGCCGATGCGCAAGACCATCGCCAACCGGCTACAAGAGAGTTATCAGGAAGCCGTCCACGTAACTGTCAACCGGACTATCGATGCTGAGGAGCTGCTGTCCGCTGCCGAAGACGCCGAGAAGAGAGTCGAAAACGTCGATCCGACAGTGACCGACATCATCCTGTGTGCACTCTCAGACACGCTAGTGGCCCACCCGGCGTTCAACGCCACCTTTGAGGACGGGACCCATCGCCTCTATGAGGAACAGAACGTTGGTGTTGCCATCACAATCGAGGGCGGCCTCGTCACTCCGGTCATGGCAGACATCGGATCGCTGTCTCTGAGCGAAATGGCAACCGAGCGCCAGCGTCTAACGGAGAGGGTACAGGCGGGTGACTACACGATGAGTACATTCAAGGGCGGAACGTTCACGATATCGAACCTTGGTCCGCTCGGCGTTGACTCGTTCGATCCAGTCATCAACCCGCCCGAAATTGCGCTCCTGGGACTTGGCCGTATCAATGAACCTGCAATTGCTGTCGATGAGGGCGTGACCTTTCGCCGGCAGATGACGGCCAGTCTGAGTTTCGATCATCGAGTTGTCGACGGCGCTGACGCCGCGCGATTCCTTGAGACACTGGCGGAGCACCTCGGTGACGCGTCGCAGTACGTCTGATCGACTATACCGAACGATCGAACCGCAAAGTTGAGACCCTACGTCTTGGCCGCACCACCCGGGAAAGACCGCTATCAGGAATTCAAAACGGTCGATACTTTCGACATCCTTGGCCGACCGCTGGAGTAGGCCAGCAATAAAGCTAACCAACAAAACGAAAGTAATCGCAACAACTGTTGGTTAGCACTCTGTTCATTCACCCCGTCGCCACCACAGGCTCGTACCCCGCCTGCGACGGCGTCGGCTACAACGTCAACCTGCTACGCCGTGACGTGGTCCTGATAGGCATGTCAGATGAGATGCTCTATGGACTCGCCGTCCTGGGCTAACTCGGACTGTTCGGGCGAGGCGTCCATATCACGTGTAGAGAACGACTCTGGAGAGACGGCCTCTTGCATCGCTGTGAGCTTCGACCGGAGCTGACCGCTCGTCGAGCGGACCAACTCATCGTCTGGCCAGGAATGGACTTCGTGCCCGTCGAAGCGTGTTGCGACCTGCTGGACTGTATTCAACTGTTCGAGGGCGTACTCAACCCAGTACTGGTGGCTGTCTTGCATCCGCTGGAGTTCGGTGACAACGTCATCGTAGCCGGCTTGCTCGGCGGCAGTGAGACACTGCTGGAAATTCGCGCCACGGGGATTGATTGGTTCGTGGAAGACGACGACCTCACCGAGCGCTCTAAAGTAGCTGAGTAGCTCGTGAAAGTCATCTTCACCCATCGTGGAGTATGTCGGTGACATCGAGACGAACACCGACACACCGGCCTGTTGAAGCTCGTCCAACGCCTGCCAGCGCGTCATCGGTGGCGGGGCGTTCGGTTCCATCGCCCTGACGAGTGTCGCATCGAATGAGGGAATCGACGAGCCGACGGTAATGCGATCACCGGCGGCCTGAAAGAGATCGATATCCCGAGTCACGGCAGGGCTTCGCGTGAGAATTCGGATGGGAATGTCGTTCCCTCTTCGCTGGCTGGCGGGCTGTCAAGCCCCTCGGCCGATGCGTGTATATCTGTGTGCTGTGTCGCCGAGATCATATACGCCAGCCTAGTGGGCTGAAAGTGAAAGTGCCGGCCCAATCCGGCACCGAATGGGGTGGGTGGGGTGGGGATACAGACACCTGAAAGTGAAATCAGATGGCGGTGTCTGTAGCTTAGACTTTTCCGGTGTCGGGTATGATACTGATGGCTAGTAGTTTCACAGTTGACATGGTGGCAAGGAATCAACAACGGGCTCCAGGATAACTGGGGTCTCTGGTCAGAAGAAGGACTGACTGACTTGAGCAACACCGTATTCAGCGTCGGTTGATGATTCAGCGACCACCGTACCGTTTTCGAGGATCTGTATCGTCAGCGTGCCGCTACTGTCAGTCTGTTTTTGCGCGTTGGCACTGATAATCTGGACATCGGTTGCCTCGATGTCGATGGTAGTCGTCCCCTCGCCGTCAACTGACCGTGTCTCCGAACCACCATCTGCCGTCGTGATTGAGATACCTCCTGTCCACTGTGTCGACGCACACGTACTGCTCTTGAACGTGACTCAGCACTCGTCGGCGGGAATCTAGACTATCACCACTGGTCGCACAACCCTGATCAGGGGGTCTGTCTCTGTCGCGAGTGCCACGATATCATCGGCTTCGACACCTATGATACAGAACTTGAGGAGCAAGCGGAATCATGGGGATTTGACTCTCGTCACGGCCTGCAGGTCATTCGCCTTGCGCTTCGAGATGCTGCAGTAACCGGTCGGCCAGTTGGAACCCAATCTGCAACTGCTCTCGTTGATCGCTATAATCTCCTGCACTCTCCCGAACGCGTTCGCCAACTCCTTTTCCTGGGCGAGGAAAACGTTGAAAGTTCCATGATCGACGCCGTCTCGGATAGATGGCATGTGACTGCCGACGAGTTCGACAATTTCGACGGACTCTACCAAGCAGTCAAGGCCCACATTCGGACTGTCACGTGATAGTCTCTCTGGCACCTGTAGCGTTTTTCGGTATTAGGAGCCGTCAGGCTTGGCTGAGTACCGGAGTAAAAATATTTAATGTGGTTTGGGTACAACAATAAAATACATGAGCAATCCTGAGCGCACTGGAATACCAGATGGTGGCGTGTTAGAACCTGGCAGGGAAGAGGATGATGGGCGAGATGATGACGAATTCGAATTGGACGTTGACCTCCCCGAAGACAGTATCTTCGATCTTGAGGACTACCTCAAGATGTACGAGGTCGCCTCTAAACCGAAGCAATTCCGGATCATGGAAGCACTAGCCGAGGACAACGAACTCAGCACCAGCGAACTATCGATGGTTCTGGGTGAAGAGGACAATGCCCTCCACTATCCGCTTCGAACGCTGAAAGAAGTTGGACTGATTAAGAACAGACGAAACCCCAACACGGGGACAAAAGAGACATACTCGTACTACGAGCTTACGGACATGGGGCGAGTGGTACTCACTGAAGGTATCCGAGAGGGGGTCAGGATACTGGCACGCGAAGAAGCGGCATTAGAAGACAAGTACAGCAAGTGAACCATACTCTTCCGACCGATTAGTATATTAGCCTCAAGCGATAGAACATTTGTTGTCAGAGGCAGCCCTTCTTCGCGGTATTCATACGATCGGTATCAGCCGATGAGTTAGAAGGTGTGTCGCTCTTCTGGGTCTGCTTCAGTCGCTATCGTTCTCAAATGGATTGGACGGAACCTGTGGTGGTAGCGGCACCTCGCCTGCAGGCGCGAATTGCTTTGTTTGTGTCTTCGGCCCCTGTCCTTGGACGGAGACTTTAACCTGTGATGAATCAGCGGAACCCTCGAGTTCGACATTACCACCACGGCGTCCCGTATGAGTGAAGCAGAGCGTGAGCGATTTGGGCTCTCAAAAGACGACGTGGCGTTCATGAGCCTCATTGCAGGAGCATTCCGAGAGGAACCCGATGACTACACACTGACCGACTCGATGACTGCCCTCAAAACCCGAGCTAGTGATCCCGATATTGACTAGTTGAGAGAGGAAGGCTATGTCGAGCAAAATAAGATCTCCCGTCGACGCTACTACTCGTTTACGCGGAAAGGGTGGGGGGTCCGGTGCCAAAGAGATCACCGTCAACACGCTGGAGGATATCTTTGAACTCCCCTGCTTCGAGAACATGGTCGAGGACCTTCGAGTCGAAAATGGTGGGCCGGTCAGGAAGGACCTCTACAACTTCGTCGCGATGGTGATGTGGCTACAAAATTACCACCAAATGTCTCATGAAAATATGAAACAAGCAGTGGTTGATGACGTCGCAAATCTCTTCGAAAAGAAGTGGGATTGGTACGACCCAGCCGAGACCAACTATCAGGTTGGTTATGAAATTGACCACGGGACTATCGACGGTGAAGATGCCCTTCCGATGGGGTGCGACAACGACGACATGAAACGGCACTGTATCGGGAAAGAGAACTGCCCCTATTCGATCTACCAGAGTCTTCCGTTCCCCCAGGAGATGTACGACCTGCTTGATGACCTGCAAGGCGGAGCTGAAATATAGAGCCTAAATTTCTCTTTCTAGTCCAATTGATAGTGACAGTTCAGTAGTCTCGACCCCCTCTATCAGCATCCATTTCTACAAAGGAATACTCGAAATAGTCGCAACCATTTAGCAGATTTTGTTGAGGGTCTTCGTGCCTGTGGGAATGGGACATCAGAATACTATCAAGGATGGAATAGTTTATCTGGACTATGACCCCAATGGCTGTATCTACGGTATTTCAAGGAGTGCAGCCATCTAACACCAGAATTGTGTTATAGACTGAATCAAGGATGATCAATACAGGACGAAATTGCCGAATTCATCCGAATGCAGTCGTCTAAGTACGATTTCCTAATCTGGCTGCGTGAACTGGCTATAGTATCTTCCTAATCCTCCAAATTCAGCCGAGTGCAGCCAGCTATGTACGTTTCAGTCACGAAATGGGCGGCTTTTTCGTAAAATTTCGGCTTATCCGCTGAAATCGGACGAGTGCATCCATCTGTGGCCGGTTTACGTTCATCATCCCCTTCTTGCACCATCAATATCGCTTCTACCTGCTGAAATCAGACGATTGAAGCCATCTGGCGGCTTTCGAGGGATGTGGTAGAGGGTCCGAGAGAAGTTTCAGCCACGGTTTAGGGGCTTAGAATAGAGTTGCAGCCAGTTAATTTGTTTTTAGGTAGTTGCAGCCAGTGTCCACCCCCCGATTTTATCCAAAGAAAGAGGGGGGTAGACAGGGTAGACGGAGGTGAAGCCAAGAGGCGCTTGGTAGCGGGCTTCAGACGGCAGCCAGCCGTGGATCGCCCAGACGGGCTACTATCAGAATGGCTAGATAGACGAGACGCCTGTGTCGGCAGAGCGGGCCACAGTGACACGGGAGTGCAACGGCGAGTGCAGCGGGGGGTGGAACAGCGAGGGTGCCGCGATGGGATGGACCTCGATACGAAGAGCGTGGGGAGTGGAGATCGCGCCTGGAACTGGGTGTGGCCATGAGTGGGGAGAGGGTGGGGAGCTGCACCAGCATGAGTGGGTGGGTAGTGAGAGGTGGGGTGGCTGGAGCAGGGGGGCTGCATAGGAGGCTGGGTTGGAACAGCCATGAGAACAGTAGGGGACAGACAGTGGAGACAGCACAGCAGGGAGGCAGCTCAGGGACGCGAATGTATCTGGATTCTAACACTGCATCTGGCCGGCCTGGATGACGACGACGTCGACTTCTACGACTGCCGATTCGCCGCCGGAGCCACGACCACGCTTCCGTCGCGACCGGGCCGCCACACCTACCTGTACGTCTTCGACGGGGCCGTCGAGGCTGGTGATGAGCCGGTCGGGTCCACCGAGAGCGCACTTGTGACCGGCGACAACGACGTGGCCGTCACTGCAACCGAGGACGCCACCATCGTCGCGTTCAGCATCAACCCGGACGCGCCGATTACACGCCAGGGCACCATCGGCCGCTGAGACACCGGCGCACTGATTGTGGGTTGTTTTTTCGCCCCCTGAGAGGGTGAGGGCTTCAGCGAACGTCCTCGCAGTCAGGTGATTTCTGTGAGTCAACAACAGTCACCGAGAGACGTCTCGATCGACGAGATTCCCGTCGATATTGCGAACACGCAGTCCGGCGACGTCCACGCAAGCGACGTTCCCGAGGAGATCCAGTCGCTGACCCGTGCGCTGGCGAGTGCAGAGCCGCCGACGAACCCGCTCGTCGTGCTGAAAACGGCGCTCTGGTAGTATCTACACGGCAAAGGCGGGACAGACCCCGCCTTCCAGTGGGCAGTCGAGTGGGGCCCGCCACCTCGCGACCGACACGCCCAGCGACGTGGATCGGTTCGACGAGTTCCTCGAGTATCTCGTCACGGTCGGCTTCGTGGACGATACAGCCGAGCTTCGGTAGCGTTCCTTGAAGATTGTTCATCCGCCCCTGAGGGGTGCGGCGCATTCTGAACTGGCGAAATCGCGTTCATCCGGTTCAGTAACCACCATGTCCACGACCAGAGACTCGTCGGTCTCCTTCGACCAGACCGACACGCGATCCGACGAGATGAACAGTACCATCGAACAGTGGATCGACGACCTCGTCGCCGGCGTCGACGACGCACAGGCCAGTGCGGAGTTCTAGGAGTGGCTCGACGTCCAGAGTCGCTTCTACGACTACTCGTATCGGAACACGCTCCTCATCAAGCGGCAGTGTCCCGAGGCGACAACGGTCGTCGGCTACCGAACGGGGCAGGAGGACTTCGATCGGCACGTCACGGAAGGCGAGTCAGCCATCTGGATCTGGGCGCCGATCATCACCAAGCAGTGCCCGGAGTGCGAGAACTCGCCGAGCTACCACGAGGACAGTAACTGTGAGTACGACGAGACGGCGACCGAGGAGTGGTCCAAAGGACTGGTTGGATTCAAACCAACGGCAGTCTTCGATGTGTCTCAGACCGAGGGCGAACCACTCCCCGAACTGGAAACCGAGGCCACTGGTAACGTCGACGACCTGGTGCCAGCGCTCCTTGATGCGGCACCTACGCTCGATATCGACGTCCGTGTCCTCAACGCTGCGAAGTGGGAGCATGGCGACGCGAAAGGCGTCTGCAAACACCCGAATCTCCACGAATGCCAACCCGTCGTCGAAGCGAAAGCCCGCTCGAATCAGGTTGATCTCGCCGTGACGCTGATTCACGAGTACGCCCACGCACTGCTCCATTTCGATGTCGACGACGAACCGAGCGTGCAAAACGCGAGATCGAAGCCGAAGCCGTTGCGTACATCGTCGGGCGGTATTTCGACCTAGATACGAGCGGATCAGCGTTCTATCTTGCCGCGTGGCAGGATGACGATGCGGAGAGCATTCAGGATCGTCTCGGCCGAATCAGTTCAACCGCGCAGGAGATCATCGGGACGGTCGCCGAGGACTGAACACGCCTTCCCTGGCTGTTAACCAACATCTGGGGGAGCCTGTCATACAATAGTTCTCAACAGGCATAATTCACGGTCTCTAGCTTGAATAGAACCGGCGAATAGCGAAACCACGGGACTAAATTCGAATTGAAGGATGTATGATCGCCAGGTAGAGGGTGTGAGACGTATTCTATGACACGCTGAACATCTTGGGTACTATCACACTCTGTTGGTTAATTCGTCCGGCGTCCGACCCTGCGTGTTTCGATCGGTCCCAAAACATACCCCACCGACAGTCGATGTTATAGTTCGGAATCGATTCGCCGCTGCTGGTCACGAAGGAATTCGACGACGGCATCGATATCCTGGTCGGGAACCGTTTGCTGTTCGAAGACCCCTTTGAATGCGTCCGCGAAATCCTCCGACGTGAGTCGGTCGAGGACAGTCTCGATGCGACCAGCGAGCTTCCTGGATTTCCCGCGATGCAGATGGATCGCGATCCGGTCGAAATCCGCGCCAGCAGCAAGCACCACCAGGTCCCGGGAGTCTGCTTTGCGCCCACTGTGGAGTTTCACTGCAAACAGTAACTCCCGTTCCGGAATTCTGGCTGTTATCGGCCGGCCGGTTCGCAGTTCCTCCGTAACGGAGTGCTGGGCCAGATAGCGATACGACCATTCAGCTTCCGTCTGGCGACAGCCCAGCGCGTCGACCATCGCGTCGAACCGAACCGGATTCCCGATGTCCTTCTCAAACCTGATGGTACGGCCCTCGTAGAGCTCGTTTCGCTCGACATCGGCCGTTTTCTCGTAGCCACGGTCGGTGAGAAGGTCGGTGTAGTTGTCGACCGCCTGTGCCGGAATGACGACATCGACGTCCGTGGTGAACCGTTGATTGAACGCTGCGATCGCCCACCCACCGACGAGCACGTACGGCAGGTCAGCTGCAATAACTCCCTCCAGCGTATCCAGCAATTCGTCTTCGCGTTCGCCGAGGCTCATGCATTCAAACGCGGATCCTCGTGGGACGCGTCGATATCGCGGTCATATTCATCGGCAATCATCTCCAACGCCGGCTCGTAGTTCACCCGGTACTCCAACATGTGCTCAATCGTCTCATCCAACGGAATAACCGGATTGCCGTCAACCCACTCGCGAGTGATCTCCCCACTCGTCGGGAACAACACGTACGAGACGGTCGCGTCGTAGTCGGTCGCGTCCGGCCGCTCTTCGATCCGGCTCGGAATCCCGAACTCGTCGAAGAACGCCGTCCACCGTTCGACGTCCTGGTCGGCAACTTTGATGAAGATCGGATAGTCGTCGTGGCCGCGGGCGATCTGATAGCCGCCGTGGGTCCAGACGTAGACGCCGTCGATTT
>ENA-ORCR01000142-ORCR01000142.1-marine-metagenome-genome-assembly--contig:-NODE-142-length-72536-cov-7.642129_pt1 | contig 72536 bp, 70 predicted proteins | sample MGYA00237782_ERZ508514 | MGnify/ENA primary metagenome ERZ508514 (study PRJEB26185, sample SAMN06268960) | marine metagenome | isolation source: Eden Landing Ponds, San Francisco, CA, USA | place...
TGGACGTGGTCGGGTTCGACGTAGTCGAGGATGCGCTGGTAGTGGGTGATCTGGAGGATGCCCGCGCCCTGCTCGTCACGGAGCGCGTTGATGCCGTTGGAGACGTCCTGCAGTCGGTCGATGTCCAGTCCGGAGTCGATCTCGTCGAGCACTGCGATCGAGGGCTCGAGGATCGCGGCCTGGAGGACTTCGTTCTGCTTCTTCTCGCCGCCCGAGAAGCCAGCGTTGAGATACCGGGACGCGAACTTCTCGTCCATGTCTAGCTGCTCCATCTTCTCCTGGAGGATCTCCTGGAACTCGGCGACGCCGATTTCGCCCTCTTCGACGTTGCCTTCCATCGGGGAGGTGTCGTAGCCGGCGGCGTCCTCGTTGGTGTCGCCGCCCTCTGCGTCGGCTTCTTCCTCCTCGTCGTCGTCCTCGAAGAGTTCCTCGCGCTCCTCGAGCTTGGCGTTGAGCGCGGTGCGGAGGAAGTTCACCATCGTGACGCCCTCGATCTCGGCCGGGTACTGGAAGCCGAGGAAGATGCCGAGCGCGGCGCGCTCGTTCGGTTCGAGGTCGAGCAGGTCCCAGGTGCGGAGTTCCTCCGGGATCTCCTCGTCACCGAACTCGTTCTCGTCGAGGTGGATGAGCACTTCGCCGTCGGTTACCTCGTAGGCGGGGTGGCCGGCGATGATCTTCGCCGTCGTCGACTTCCCCGAGCCGTTGGGACCCATCAGCGCGTGGATCTCACCGGACTCGACTTCGAGGTCGACACCGCGGAGAATCGTCTCACCGTCCTCTTCTGCGACTGCTGCGTGGAGATTGTTGATTTCGAGTGTAGCCATAGGTATCTCTTAGGTCAACCGAAAGAAGGTGCGTTTCACCCATGAAGCTTTCGCATTGCCGTGAACTCAACTTCTGCATACAGAAACAATATTTCTTGCAGCAGTAAGCGACTGCCTTCTGTGAGTTACATGAAACTCCCGAGTCCCGTCTGTTCCTGGCCGGACTTGACCTCTTCCCAGGAGATGTCCATGGCCTCCAGAATGCGGGCAATCGGGCCTTTCAGCGTCTTATCGAGCATCTTGTCCCAGTCGATCTCGAACTCCTCGGGGATCTGGTCGGCGTACTCGAAACAGATCACGTCGGGGTCCCGTCGGAACTCGCCGTACAGCGGGTCACGCTGGGGGTCCAGTCCTTCTTCCTCCTCGATGCGCTGGAAGAAATCGGAGTGGACCCGGTCGAGGTACAGTCGCTTGGGCTTGGACCCGCTCTGGAAGTTCGTCCCCAGCAAGAGGTTGGCGTACTTCGCGCCCCGCACCTGCGCGGTGTCGGTGTCGTAGTTGTCGAGTTTCTTCCCGATGCCGCCGGGAATGCCCACGTCGTCGTAGTTGACGTTCCCGTCCTGGTAGTCTTCGATGACGTCGCTGACGTATTGCTTGATCGACTCGGCGTCCTCCCCGTGAACGATGCGGTCGATGACCTCCTTCTGGACCCGTTTCGTGATGGGGGCGATGTCGGACCGCTGGTACTCGAAGCCGGTGATGTCGATGTCGTCGACGTGCTTGCCCTCCTTCCAGACGATGTGGCCCGCGTACCGTTTCTTCTTGCCCGCCTGGAAGAACCGGCGGTAGAGCTTCTCGAACTCGATCTGGAACCGGTGGTCGCTGGCGTTGAGTCGCTCCATCGCGAACTCGTCGTAGGATTCGTTGATCGTCTCCTCCAGTTCGAATCCTTTCTGGATGGTCGCCGCGAGTGTCTCCAGTTCGCCGTCGTCCATCTCGGGATGCTTCGCCCGAATCTCGTCCGTAACTTCCACGTCACCCTCGACGTCCGCGGCGGTTATATCGCCCAACTGCAGCATCACGGAGTCAGTGTCGCCGTAGACGACCTCGTACCCCTCATCGGCGACGACTTCGTCGGTGTAGTCGATGACCTCGCGGCCGGTGGCGGTGACCGCCGCGCCCATCTCCTTGTCGTAGAGCCGGAAGCGGTCCCATCCCAGTACGCCGTACAGCGAATTCATGATAACCTTGACGGCGGCCTGCTGCCTGTCAAAGCGCTCGTATTCCGGGTTATCGGGGTCGTAGCTGTTCCGCTCGGCCTTCTTCTCTTCTCGTTCTGACAGGAGTTCGTCGACCATCTCCCGGATGACGCCGTCCGGTTCCTTCCGGAAGTGGGTGCCGTTGGGCGCGCGGTAGGTGTCGCCGTCGTAGGTATCCGGGTCGACCTTCGTCTCCGGACTGGCGTTGGTCGTCACCATGCACATCGGGTACAGCGACTTCAGGTCCAGCACGGTGACGTTCTCGCGGACGCCGGTGATGGGGTCGAACACGGCCCCGCCCTCGTAGTCCTCGCTCTCCTGTTGACCCTTCGACGGCAGCGCGAACTCCCCGTGGAGCTTGTGGAGGACGTACATGTCCACGGCGTCGCCGGGCGTCGTCGCGTCCTCCAGTTTGCAGCCGACGAAGGTTCGGACCTCGTCCCAGAAGTCGATGATGTCCTGTTCGCGGTCGAGTTCGACACACAGCTCCACGTCCCGGAGGTTGTACTCCAGCAACTGCTCGGGGTCCTGCTCCCAGAGGTCGCCGATGTCGCCGGTGTAGCGCTCCTTGCCGACGCCGAGTTCCTGTTCGCCGACGGCGTCGAGCCGGTAGGATTCGAGTTCGGTGAACTGGGTGCGCTTGTAGGCATAGAGAAGGTCGAAGACGACCCGGCCCTTGATGTCCGGGCCGCCCCAGCCTGAGCGCCAGACCTCGTCGACCCGCGAGAGGCGGTCGATCTGCAGGTCGTAGTCGTGGGTGTAGCTCTGGAGTTCTTCCAGTCGGTCGAGGAAGTACGGCGCGTCGAAGTCGTCGAAGTTCCAGCCCGTCAGCACGTCCGGGTCGGTGTCGACGATGTAGTCGACGAACGCCTCCAGCATGGCCTCCTCCTCGTCGAAGACGCGCACGTCGGCTTCGAAGTCCTCCCGAATCGGGTCGTAGCCGGCCAGTGCCTCGGGGCCGTCGATGCCGTCGGGGGACTCGTACAGCCAGACGACATACTCGTCGCGGTAGGAGTCGTGAGAAGTGAGACAGATGATCGGCTCCTCGCCGTCCTCGGGGAAGCCGTGGCGGTCGTCGACCTCGATGTCGAAGGTGTTGACGCGCGGGTCGGCGTGGGCTTCGACCGGCTGGATCTCCTCGTGATGGACCTTCAGGCTGTCGTCGTCAAGCTCTCGGGCGGGGACGCGCACGCCGCTCGTGATGTCCTTGTCGATGAGCAGGCGGTTGGGGAAGAGGATGTCCGCCTCGTAGTGGTCGAAGTCGTCACGTATCTGGCCCACGTCGCGGGGCGTCTGACCGAATATCTTCGTCAGACGCTCGCCTCGGATGGACTCGTAGGGCTCACCGTCATCGCCGGCTTCCTCCCACCCGGTGATGCTGTCGTACTGGCGGAGTTCGTCCTCAGTGACGCTGTCGGTCGGTGCGTAAAAGTAGGGCTTGAAATCAAAGACGCGAGCGTGGACCGGCTCGTTGTCGTCGGTGCGGCCGAAGACGTGGACGACCGGAGACTCGTCGTCACCCTGGCCTTCGATGGTGTAGTCGACCTGCGTGACAACGAACTCAACGGTCTCCTCGACCGGTGGGAACTGGCGCTCGTCGAGGTCGACGACGCTCGTCCCGTCGGTATCGCTCTCACCGTTGCCCGCGATGGCTGCCGCTTCGTCGGCCACCGGGCGGTCCTCGTCCGCGCCTTGCTCGAAGTCCCCCAGCGTGCCCTGGGTCCCGTCACTCATTCTTGGCCATGCTTCGAGATGCCGCATAAAAACACCGACGGTCGACGGGGTATTGCCACAGGCAGAAAGTATATGCCATCGAGTACCATACCCAAGTTTGACGGCTAATGTCGCACCACGCATCCCCCCACGGCGAGGCGGATAGGTCCGAAGAACTGCGGTCGGAGCCGGCGCTCCCGGACGCCATCCAGACGACCGAGACCTACGAGACCGAGGAGGGGACAGTGTTCTACGACGCGGAGAACCCCCTCGCGTGGCTGCAGACCGATACGGCACTCACCTTACAGGAGATCGCCTGACACAGAGTCTTTTTATTTGCCGGACGACGTAATGCGCCTGTGATGGATATCCCCGGCGAGGACGACCCCAACCAGAGCCCGGGGGTTCTCTCCGAAAAGAGCGAGCACGAGCCCTCGGAGTTCGATCCGGAGAGCCTCGGCCCGGACGTACCCTCGCCGTCGGACGGCGATTACAACGGCGAGGCCACGGGGCTGTTCGTCAGGCTCGTCATCGTGTTCAACGTCGCGCTGCTGGCCCTCTCGCTCGGACCGATGCTGGCCTACTTCGAGGGGCAGGTCGACCTCGGGATACGGATCTTCCTCGTCGGTGTCATCGCCTTCGGCTACGGAACGTTTCGGTACGTGAAGTTCGAGCGGGAGCGCAAATCGGACGACGACGGGGGCGAGACAGCCGAGACAACAGATACCCAGCCTGACGGCGCGGAGTCAGGCGACCACAACGGCTAACCGGCCCGGTCGGCTACGAACGGCCATATGCGTACTGTGCGGGACGACGACGGGGGCGAGACAGCCGAGACAACAGATACCCAGCCTGACGGCGCGGAGTCGGGCGACCACAACGGCTAACCGGCCCGGTCGGCTACGAACGGCCATATGCGTACTGTGCGGGACGACGACGGCACGCGGTACTTACTGCTAAAGGAGTCCACCGAGTCGAGTCTGGTCCGGGACCCCGAAACCGGCGAGCAGCGCCACGTCCCGAACGCTGATCTCGAACCCGTCGATGGCGAATCGCCCTTAGCCACGGCCGCCGAGGCCGTTCCCGACGCCGCCCGCCAAGTCATTACAGCGACCCACGACGACCGCGCGCTGGGTCTCCTCGTCGAACTCGACGATCGCGGGCCGCTCTCTGTGGCGGAACTGCTCTCTGTGTACGACCTCTGTGAGAGCGACCTGCACGGCCTGCTGGCCGAGTTCCGCGCCGCTGGCCTGCTTACCGAGGCACAGATCCACGGCCAGCGGGGCTACGACACGACGGAAACAGCCCGTGATGGACTGGCTCACCTCCGCAACTGAGGCCGGGTCAACGCTGCGACTGTTTCAGGCCAGTTCTGCGACCGTCGCTTCGACCTGCTCGACCCGCGAGCGGTTGGTCGTGGCGTCCTTTTCCACACGGACGAGGTCGTCGGCCGCGCCGACCAGTTCCTCGTCGTGGCTGACCACGAGAATCTGCTCGACGCCGACCTCGTCGCGCATGTACTCGACGAGGTCAAGCAGTTGCGTGACGTGGCCCGAATCTAAGAACACCGTCGGCTCGTCGAGGATGAGCGGGGGCATCGGCGCTGCGCCTTCGATACCCTCCGCGAGCAACCGGTAGATGGCACACCGCAGGCTGAGGTTGAACAGCGCCCGCTCGCCGCCGGAGAGCTGTTCGGGCTCCAGCGGCTCGCCGTCCTTTTGATACACCGTCAGCTGGTACTGCCCGTCGAGTTCGATATGAGAGTACGAATCGTTCTGGTACACCAGATCGAACGTCTGGTTGAGCATCCGTTCGAGCGTCTCGACGTTGCGCTGGCGCAGTTCCGCCCGGAGCGTGCCATACATCTCCTGTAGCTCCTCAGTCTCGTCGTACAGCGTGTCCAGCTTTTCGAGGGTCGCTTCGAGGTCTTCGCGCCGGTCCCGTAGCGACTCCAGTTCCTCGATTTCGTTCGTGACACCGCCGATGGCGTTTTGCAGTTCGTCGCGCTTTTCGCGTTTCTCCGCCAGTGCCTCCTCGGCCTGGTCGATGTACTTTTTCGCGCGCTGCTTCTCGTTGCGGGCTTCGTCGATTCGCTCCTCGTCGAACGACTCCGCGAGGACCTGCTTGCGCTCGCGCTTCTCCGCTAGCTGTTCGCGGCGCTGGTCGTTCAGTTCGGCCTGCTGACTGCGCTTCTCCCGCAGACGCTCGATGTCGTCGTCGCAGTCGTCGATCTTCGCAAGCAGGTCTTCGACCCGCTCTAGGCGCTCAATTGACTGCTTGACCTGCTGGCGCTCCTGGTTGCATTCGGCGACGACCGAACGGCAGTCCTCGGCCTGTTCGCGGGCCTCGGCCGCCTTCTCGCGTTTCGTCTCGGCCTCGGACTCGTGTTCTGTTGCTTCCTCGCGGAGCGTTTCGATGCGCTCCTGGTCCGCGTCCAGCCCGTCCGCCTTCTCCTCGACGAGCTGGACGATGTTCGAACGGTTGTTCTCTAACGTCGATAACTCGTCGGCGACCCCGACCAGTTCCGTCGCGGTTTCGTGTTTCGATTCGAGTTCCGAAACGTTCTCGCGGGCGTCCGCGAGTGTCTCCTCCAGCTCGGCGATCTGCTCGCGGTCGTCCTCGATGGAGTCGACGTGTGGCGACTCGCTCACGTCCTGGCCGCACTCGGGACATTTGCCTTCCTCCAGCAGCGCCTCGGCCTCCGCGAGCGACTCGCGCTCGGTCTCCAGTTTCGTCTCCAGTTCGGTCACCCGCTTCCGGGCCTCTTCGAGGTCACTGGCGACGGATTCCTTGTACGACTGTGCCCCCTCGCGGTCGGTCGGCGCGTCCTCGAATCTGGCTTCGAGGTCGGCGATCTGGTCGTCGATGTCGCTGATCTGCTCCCGACGCTGGGCGATGGTCTCCCGCGCCGCTTCGAGGTTGGCTTCCAGTTCGTCGGCCTCCTCGCGCTTGTCCTCGGCTCGGAATTCGAGGTCTTCGGCGCTGTCAGCTAGCGCGTCGGCGGTGCTGCTGTGTTCTTTCGCGTCCACGCGCTGGTCCTCGATTCGGCTCTGGAGGTCGTCGTCGCGGGACTGTAGTTCCTCCAGCCGTGCGTCGACGGTGTCCGGGTCCGGCTCTGATCTGTCGAGGTCGGTTTCGGCGGCCGTCTCCGAGAGGTCTTCCCGCAGCGACTCCCGGCGGTCCTGCAGGTCGCTGATCTGCTCTTTGAGCTCGGTTCGTTCCGTCTCCGTCTCGGTAATCGTCGTCTCCAGTTCCTCGATGTCGGCTTCCAGCGCCGACAGTTCCTCGCGTTTCTCCTCGTACTCTTCGAGGACGGACTCGGCCTGCGTGAGCGTCTCCTCGGCGGTAGCCTTCTGGTCCTCGATATGCTCGATTTCCTCCTGCAGATTGGACTCCTTCGTTTCGAGGCCGTTCAGGCGCTCGTGGAGGTCCTTTGCCTCTTTCTCCTGAATCTGCTCGTCGAGTTGTGAGAGCGCACCCTGTTTGTCGTCGCGAACGCGACCCACGCCGACGCGGGCGTCGCTGGCCCGCTCGCGGTACTCCTCCAGTTTCCCCAGTTGCAGGAGGTCGTCGAGCATGTCCTGGCGATCGCCGGGGGAGGCGTTGATGAGCTTGTTCACCTCGCCCTGGCGGACGTAGGCGCAGTTGACGAACGCCTCGCTGTCCATGCGCAGGAGTTCGGTAATGCGCCGGCGTACGTCGCGGGCCCCTTCGTAGTTTCCTTCAGGTGTCTCTAGGACGCACTTCGCCGTCGTCGGCTGCGCTCCGGTCGCGCGGACCCGGCGCGTGAGGTGGTAGTCGCCGCCGGCGTGAGAGAACCACAGTTCGACGGTGCAGTCGTCGGCCCCGATGGTGACCACGTCGCCGAGATTCTCATCCAGCGCTTTCGAGCCGTACAGCGCGAAGAAGCAGGCCTCTAACAGGGATGACTTCCCGCTTCCGTTGAGCCCGTGGATGACAGTCACGCCGCTATCCAGTCGCAGGTCGGCATCGTCGTAGCACTTGAAATTAGATAGTTTGACGCGTTGAAATTTCATCGTTGGCCCTCCATTACAGGAACTCCTCGACGCTCGCCTGGCTGTCGTCGTCTGTGCCATCGGCCTCGTTCACCGCTGCTCCGCTGTCAGTTTCGTCCGTATCTATGTTCGCAATCGCTTCCGTGTCGTCGTTCGCGTCCGGCTCCGTCTTGTCTGCACTCCTAGTCGCTTCCGTGTCGTCTGCGCTCGGAGGGCCATCAGCGTCGGCCGCGAGCGCATCCTCGGACAGCAGCTCGCGCACGTGCCGTTCGACCTCGTCTTTGACGTTCGCGTCGGCGACCTTCGAGGCACGAATCGTCTCGTCGATGTCGTGAGCGGCCTCGCTCAGCCCGAGGTCTCGAACGCGCTCGGTGACGGCGTCGTCGGGGTCGGCGAAGTTGATCTCCGTTTCTTGCTCTTCAGCCGTGATTTCACGGTGGTCGGTGACCCGAGCGACGAGCGCTCCCCGGTCCAGTGCGAAGGACTCGACGCTGGCCGGCGTGACCGGGTCGCCGTCGCCGCTGATGGAGACGATGACGACGGCGTCCTCCAGGTCGTGCTGGCCGACGCGGCTCCGGACGCGCTCGACGCCCTCCTCGGGCCCGAGGTCCACGTCGACGAAGACGAACTCGCGGGTGTCGAGACCGCGGCGGGTGATACGGACCTCGTCGTCGAAGGTGACGATGTTGTAGCCGCGGTCCTCGCGTTCGCTCGCACTCGCCCGCTCGGTCGACCCGCAGTAGGTGACCCAGGCGTCCTCGACCTGCTGTTTGCCGGGGTCATGGTTGTCGCCGAGCACCATTGCGTCGAACGCGACAGACGACTCGGTGAGTATCTCCGCGGCGTCCCAGTCACCGTAATCGAAGGGCTGGAACAGACCGTGGGTGACCAGCGCGGCGCTGTCGGCGTCGTGCGGGGCGAAGTCGTAGTCGAGGTCGTCGCGCTGTGACCGGGGCACGAAATCAAGGCCGTAGAAAGCGGTGTCACCGATGACGGTCGGCTCGTCGTCGAGCCGCGTCGCCAGGCCCAGCGATTCGTACAGGTCGAGCCACTGGGCGTCCCGCTTTGCTTCATGGTTTCCCACGACGGCAAGAAACGGAATGCCAGCCTCAGAGAGTTCTTCCAGAACGCTGAGCGTACCCATGATGTCCGCAAGCGCCGGGCGGCGGTCGTGAAAGAGGTCACCGGCGTGAACGACGGCGTCGGCGTCGTCCGCGATGGCGTCCCGGACCACCTGTCGGAACGCATCGAGGAAGTCGTCCCGTCGGTCGGGGACGTTGTACTGCTGATACCCGACATGGGTATCGCCGGTGTGTATCACCCGTGTCATTTGCCCACCCGTAAGCCAGCGCCACCTAAAGAGGTATCGTGACCGGAGTGAAAGTGGTCGACGGCAGTGCGGTCGGCCCGGTGGCTACGCTTCAGCGTCAGTCCCCGCCGCGGCATCCCGATACTGCTGGAACGCTCGCAAAGCCGCCCGCCCCTCGTCGGCCAGCCCACTCACTTCGTGTTCGGCCTGGTCGACAGCCGCTTCGAGTCGCCCGACGCCAAACGCCTCGACGAAGGCGACTGCTTCGCCCAAGTCGTTGGTCGCCCGAACTGCTCGTTCGATGACTGTCCAGTAGTCGGCGTCGTCATCCATCCCGTCGGTGGGCATCCGGCTCGCGACGGTATCGTCCCGGTCGGCCAGTTGGGTCGATCCGCCCTCGTCGCTGTCGTCCTCACCGTCAGCGAGCGCCGTGAGTGCCGCCTTCACTTGGTCGCTATTGGCCATAGAATGAGGTGGTCCCGGCATCCGGTATAAACGTTCAGTGGCTCTACTTCGACCGGTAGCACTACGAGATAGTCCCTCCAGATGGGATAGAAAAGAGCACAGTTTAGTGATATGACACGGTTGGTAGAACTAACGGCCCAGCGTCGATGCCATCAGACAAGAACCCATCACTGGACGTCCCTCACACCGTGCTTCGCAACAAATTCCTCGCTGACGACCGTTCGATTTCGTCGGCTACAGTCGTCGCACTGCTGATTCTGGCAACTCTACTTATTTCCATTGTCCTCGCGATGTTCATCCTCGGCATGGGTGGCTGAGGCGGGCGAGCCGTAACGAACGGTGACCGGATGTAGCCCCGGCCCCGGTCCGAGCGTTCAAATACCAGCACGGGACCAGAGCCGGGCATGACGGATATCGAGACGCTGGCTGAACGGCTACGCACGGTCGAACGCGCGGTCACGGACGGAACGATGGAGTTCCCGGAGGTGACCGAACTCGCGGGGTTGGAAAAGCGCGTGGAAACTGTCGAACAGCGCGTCGACGATATCGACGAGCGGACGGCAGAACTCGAAGCGGCCACGCAGGCCCTCCGCGGGTACGTGGGGAACATCCGCGCAGTGAACGAAGATGTCGAAAAGCGCGCCGACGCGGCGCTGGCAGCCACGGACCGGCTGGAGGTGCGTCTCGACGAGGAGTTGTCGTCGCCGTCGGCATCTGACCCACCAGCAGGGGGAGCCGACCAGCGGCGGACGGAGACGGCACAAGGACGTCCAGGCCCGCCGGATGGCGGCAACCACACAGACCCCAGCGCCACGACCGGACTCGCCGCTGAGGAGCAGACCGATTTCTCCGCCATCACCGACGACGGCGACCCCGACAACGACGAGACCACGCACACGGGCATGTTCGGGCGCATCCGCACGCTACTGTGATATACCGGCTGGTCATCGCCGTCGCGATTATGACCGCACTGTTTGGCGCGACGGCCCCGGCATTGTCGACGGCTCGGGCGGACGCGGCTAACAGTGCGATGGAGCGCCAGATGGACGAACTGGCGGCCGAACTGGCGACGCTGGTCGAGACTGACGACGCGACGCCGGACGGCGACGCACAGCGCGTGGTAGAGATACGGCTGCCCGCGCAGACGTACACAAGCGCCGGTGTGGACCACCTCGGGTTCAGCGCGCAGGCCGGTGTCGGCCTCGCAACGTGGCAAGTCGCATCTCAAAAGCAGACCGAGCAACTGATCGATATTCCGCTCCGAACGACAGCGTCGACCGACCGGCTCAATGAACCCGGCACACATCGACTCGTGTTCGTGCTGACGCGGTCGGACGGCCGGCGAGTGCTGACGGTCCATCGGTTTAAGTCCGATGCCGTGGCGAGGCGTGGCCATGCGTGAGTTGCTCTTCGGGTCATCGACAGCGGCGGACTGTCGCTGTGAGACGGCCATCGAGGGTGAGCGGCTGGTGGTGACCGCAGAGGACTGCCCGGGCGGGGGCGACCTCGCCGCGTCGGCTGACTGCCGGGCAACAGTCGTCGATTCGCTCTCCTCGACCGGTGTCGAGACTATCGTTACAGAACAGGCAGGACAGGAACGGGTGTACGTCGGCAGGGCCGCGGCGGTACTCATTGCTGCCGGCCGATTCGCGACCAGGGTCGCCTCGCTTGACGAGCGACTCGCTGAATGTGCCCGCCGTGACCCCGTCGCCGCTGCGACGGAGGCAGTCGGGCGGGCGGGGCCGGTCGCCGACCTGGCGGCGGAGACCGGGCTCGCGGTCGCTACCGAAGGATTCGACACTAGCGAGCAGGCGATGACCGCCTACACCGGGCCGACGATCAGTAATGCCCGCGTCGGAGTAGCGCCACCAGCGGACGCAGTGCTTCGGGACCAGCGAACGCTCCGGACAGAGGCCCTCGTTCGACGATACGACAGGCCCGGCGACCACCTGCCGGTGTACCACATCGAGCCCCGCGAACAGCGGTTCGACGCGGCAATGATGGAGTCGCTCGTCGCGGCGTACGAGCGGATGGCGAACGCCGCCGTCGACGGTGGCTGTCACGCCTATGACGCGGCCGATGCGGCGGCCGACGACAGCACGACCGCAACAGCCGTCGGGGCCGTGCTGGAGAAACACACTGGCGGCCTCGGCGTTCTCGAAGACGTCTTCGCCGACGAGCGAGTGTCCGACGTGTTCGCGACAGCCCCTGTCAGTGACACGCGGCTCCGGGTTCACTGCGACGGCGAGACCATGCGGACCAACGTTCGCATGACACCATCGGGGGCGAACGCGCTGGCATCGACGTTCAGACGGTCGAGTGGCCGCGCCTTCTCGCGAGCAAACCCGACGCTGGATGCGACGGCGACGGTAGCCGACCGGCAGATACGCGTCGCCGGGGTGAACGAGCCAGTCAGTGATGGCCTCGCCTTCGCGTTCCGCGCCCACGACAGCGATGTGTGGCAGCTGGCCGACTTCGTCGACAACGGGACGATGCCAGCCGCCGTCGCCGGACTGCTCTCCGTCGCTACGGAGCGGGGCGGGGCCTGCCTCATTGCTGGCCCCCGCGGCGCGGGCAAGACGACGACACTGGGTGCGCTGCTCTGGGAGATCCCCCGCGAGGTTCGAACTGTCCTCATCGAGGACACGCCGGAACTCCCCGCGTCGTCGCTCCGGGACGACAGCCGGGACGTGCAGGCGCTTCGGACCGCCCGCGGAGAGGGACCGTCGGTCGACGCTACCGAGGCCCTTCGAACAGCACTCCGACTCGGCGAAGGCGCGCTCGCCGTCGGAGAGGTCCGCGGCGAGGAGGCCGGCGTCCTCTACGAGGCGATGCGCGTCGGTGGCGGCGACGGGGCCGTCCTCGGCACGATTCACGGTAACGGCCCCGAAGCGGTTCGGGAACGGCTGGTGTCGGACCTCGATGTCACCGTCCAGTCGTTCGCCACGACGGACCTCGTGGTGACGCTGGCCTCGCCCACGTCAGAGCATGGCCGTGGCATCGCCTCCATCGCAGAAATCGTCTCCCACGGCGACGACGTTTCCTTCGAGTTGCTCTACGAGCGAGACGGGTCGACAGCGGCGGCTACCGGTCGCCTGGAGCGGGGCAGCAGCCGTCTGGTGGAGTCGCTTGCCGCACCGGGCGAGTCCTACGCCGAGGTACTCGAGACTATCGAGGCGCGATCCGAACAGTTCGAAGAATCGTTAGCTGTCCAGACGCGAGGGAGCGAGGCGCCCACAGACGAGGTCCAGCCGTGAGCCACGCCAGCGGTTCAGACGACGACCCTGCTGACGCCAGTGCGGCACCAGCCACGACTTTCGCAACCGTGCTCGCAACAGCCTACCCAGGCACTGTCGAGGTGCCCGACGACTACCGCCGGGCGTGCCGACTACTCTCGATCCTGGCCCCGGCAGAGACAGCGCTAACTGCCAGTTACGGCATCGCGCTGTATGGCTCCCTGCTCGCGACGGTCGCCGTCTTGGTGGTACGCGGACAGCTAGCGACGACCGTCGGCCTCGGATTCCTCGTCTTGTCCCTGAGCGTCGCGGCGCTGGGACGATACGGCATCCCCTTCGCCGCAGAGGCGAAACGCATCCGAACGTTGGGAGCGGCGCCGTCACTCGTCACGACGCTGGTGCTCGGTGCGACGCTGTGGCCCAGCGCCGAGCGAGCGGCCGCGTTCGCCGGACGGGCCGGGAACGGGTTGCTCGCCGCACGCCTGGACCAGCAACGCCGGCGAGCCGCGGGTACACCGCGGAGCGGCCTGGAAACGTTCGCAGTTGCCTGGAGCGGCCGGTTCCCGGCGCTGGAACGCGCAGTCGGACTGGTCGAAAACGCGACGGCTGCTCCGGCCGAGGAGCGGCCCGAAGTCCTGGAACGCGCACGGCGATGCATCCTCGACGGGACGCGTGACGAGATGGCGGCCTTTGCGGCCTCGCTCCGCGGCCCGGTGACCGGGGTGTACGCGTTCGGCGTCCTCCTGCCGTTGGCGATGGCGTCGCTGTTGCCTGCCGCCGCTGCCGCAGGCGTGCCAGTGACAGCGTCCGTGTTGATCGGAACTTACGGCGTCGTCTTGCCCGCCGCGTTGTTGATCGCCTGTTGCTGGCTGCTGGGCCGCCGACCAGTCGCGTTCCCGCCGGCGACGGTCCCTCGGAGCCACCCGGACGTCCCGGACACACCGCTGTACTCGGTCCTGATCGGTGTTGTCGCCGGAATCGGGGGGTGGCTGCTCGCTGGTGTCATCGTCGCTGAATGGGCCTCCCCTGTCGGTGCGCTCGGAGCGGGCGTCGGGAGCGCGCTCGCCATCAACTACCGACCCGTCGCCAAGGTCCGCGACCACGTCACCGACATCGAATCGGGCCTCCCCGACGCGCTGTCTGCCGCCGGTCGGCGTCTGGACCGCGGCCAGTCGGTCGAAGCAGCGCTTGTCGAGGCTGTCGACGAGGCTCCCGAACCCACCAGCGGCGTCATCGAAGCCGCCGTCGAGCGCCAGGAACGCCTCGGGACCAGCGTCGAGGGGGCGTTTCTGGGTCCCGGCGGCGCGCTCGCTGACGTTCCGAGCCACCGTACCCGTCGGGTCGCAATGCTACTGGACACGGCCGCGACGATCGGGCCACCAGCGGGCGAGCCGGTGACGACGATGGGTGAGCATCTGGACGCGCTCCGGGCCATCGAGCGCGAGACGCGCCACGACCTTTCGCAGATAACCGAGACACTGTCGAACACCGCCGCGCTGTTCGGCCCGCTGGTCGGCGGCGCGACCGTCGCGCTGGCCGGGTCGATGGGCGGCGGTGAGCAGTTCAGCACTGTTTCCGACGCGCTGCTGGGGCCGGTCGTCGGCTGGTACGTCCTCGTCCTGGCTGTCCTGTTGACGGCGCTGTCGACAGGGCTTCACCGCGGACTCGACCGCGCACTCGTGGGTTACCGCGCCGGCCTGGCGCTCCTGTCAGCCACGGCCACCTTCCTCGTCGCCGTGGTCGCTACCGAGTTGCTGGTCTAGTGTTTAAATCGGAGAACGCAGCCAGACCAGTACATGTTCGAGACGCACGTCGACACGCTGTACCTCTGGGTCGGTCTGGGAACAGTGAGCGTGGTCGTCCTGGGAGTTATCGTCGGCCTGCCGACGACCGCACCGCCGGACGCGACGGAGGCAGCGGCGACTATCGATGAGGTCACCACCAGCCCGTCCGGGTCTATTGCACACCGACGACTCATCGCCGAAGAGTGGGCGCTCGACGGCCGCGCAATCCGCCTTCGCAACGATGGTGGGACAGCCACCGCGCGGTTGGTTCGAGCGGCTGTTCCCGCACAGACTGACCGGCTACAGGCTGTAGTGAATGGGGAGCGGCCAAAGGCGGTGTACGACTCAGCAGGCGCGTTCCGTCGAGATACCCGTCAGGCTCAGGCCGCGGACAACAGGTGGCGACCGGCCCCCGACCGACTGACAGTCAGGCACGTCGCCTGGGGAGGGCTCGATGTCACCATTGTCGGATAAGGCGACGACGGAGCCGCTTGCCGCGCTCGTCGCTGTCTTCGCCGTCACGCTCGGCCTGGCGCTGTATGCCGGCGTGCTGAACGATGCGTTCGGCACGCTGGACGACGACCGCAACATCGCCACGCCGACCGCCGATGCTGTGGAACAACGGCTCTCGTCGGCGGGCGTCGTTCAGCCCGAAAGACTCCACAACGCGCTCGATACGGTTCCGGCGAACTATCATGGGAACGCGACTATCACGGCGACGACCGGCGAGCGATGGAGTCGCGGCCGGAAGCCGCCGAACAGCGCCGACACCGAAACCAGAACCGTGAGCGTGCGAGTCAGACCAGGGACAGTCCGGCGTGGAACGCTCACCACGCGGGTGTGGCGATGACCCGAGCAATGAGCACCGTCGCCGACGTGACGGTGTTCCTCCTACTCGTTGGAGTGGCCGCGGGAACAATCGTGGGCGGCGTCGGTGTCGATAAGCCGGCGGCGATGACAAATCCTGCAGCCGAGCAAGCGTCGACGCTAGCGACGAGTACCGCGAGCGTCGAGTACGACCTGGTCGTCCCAGCGTCAGATCGCCGCAAGCCACCGGACCACGCCACGCGGCGACAGCGAACGAGTCACGGGACCGTCGCGGAACTGCTCGGCGAAGCGGCGATGAGTGGCGTCATCGTCGATGGAAAGCGGCTGTCGGCCGCCGGCACGGACTTCGAATCGAAAGTCAGGTCGACGACGCGTGACAGGCTCCACAACCGGGGACACAAAACGTCTGTCCGTGTCACCTGGTCGCCGTATCCCGGTGCGCCAGTCAAAGGCGAGTACCGCGTCGGCGACCGGCCGCCCGATACCGTTGACGTTCGGGCGGCAACGGTGACGGTCCCGAGCGGGATGGAGAACGTCTCGGAGCCAGCCCGTGAAGCGGCGAGAATAAACGGCTACGACGGCACGGCGACGGTCGTGGCCCGGAGCGTCATCGACGGGCTGTTCCCGCCGGCGCAGTCGCGGTACGCCCTCCGCGGCGACTACCCCTCGGACGTGCTGATGACGGCACGGTACGAGCGCACGGCCGACTTGACGGGGGCGAGCGTTGCCGTTGAGCGGCAATCGACGACAGAAATGAACCGCGACCTGACCGCGGCGCTCGCCGCCCGACTTCGGACCGACATGCGGTCGCAGTACAACTCGCCAGCAGACGCCGCTCGCGCCGTCCGAACGAGCCGTGTTCGCGTGACGGTCCGGACGTGGTCGCCGTGAGAGACGATACCCGCGGCCGGGTCCCGTTCGCGTTGCTCGGCGTCCTCTTACTGGTGAGCAGCCTCACGCTGGCCCCGACGTTCGTCAGCGAGCCGGTCCCGAGCGAGACGGCGGTCGAGCAGGCGCTGAATCAGGCGACAGCGGAGACACAGGTCGCCATGCGGGACGGGGTTTCGACAGCCGGTCGGCAGGCAGCGGCGAATCCGGTCGTCACGCCGGCCGACACACCCCCCGGTCAGGTCCTGAACGACTCGACGGCGTTCCGCGACTCGCTCAGAATCCGTGCCTACCTCCGGATCGCGGATCGTCTAGAGGCGGTATCTACCCGGAGCGGTGACGTGACGGTGACCGCGAGGCTGCCAGCGGTCACGAACGCGAGTGATCTCCGGGCGGCGAAACACCGCGTCTCGGTGGAACGCGCCGGACCGAACGAGACTGCACTGCGAGCGACGGTCGAGAATATCGTGCTGACGGTTCGGCGCAACGGTGTGGTGGTCTCGACACGGCAGGTTTCGCCGACTGTCGTCGTCCCGACGCAGGCGCTCATGCTTCACGATCAGGTGTCGACCTACCAGACGCGGCTGAATAACGGCCTGGACAGGCCGGGGCTGAGCCGGCGGATGACGGCCCGGCTGTACCCGATGGCGTGGACGAGGGGATACGCACAATACGGCGGTGCAGGCATCGAGAACGTCGTCGCGAATCGGCACGTCTCGCTGGCGACGAACGGTGCACTGCTCGGCGTCCAGCGGTCGACCTTCGGCCGGAGCGACCCGGCCGGTCGCCGTGCCCTGACAGAGGCGACAGCGATGACGGGGATCGAGGACCTAGTGCGGGGTAGCCAGGGGACAGCGTACTCGAGTGCAGTGCTCGATCAAGCCCAGTACAAACCGGTCAGCGAGACGCCGCCACGTCTGAAATCCACAGCCAGTCCGAGCCCGGAGGACTCGATGACCGTCGGCGTCAACGGGACGGCCGACACCGCGTTCCGGTCCGTCACCGAACCGTCGACGCTCAACGAGACTCTTGAACACGCGTACACCGTCGAGGTAGCCCTGGAAGCCGACGAGCACCGGCTGGGCGGGGGACCGCCGGGCAAGCCGCCCTCACCGGGCCCCGAGTGGACGCTGGTCGCCGACCGGATGCCCACCTCTGTGGAGACGGTCGGGAACGCCAGCGGAAGTGTTGCGACGCCGGACGGCTGGCACGCGGTCGAGACGTTCAGCCGGACCGTCGAGCGCCAGTACACGCGGACCGCCGTCTGGCAGAACGGTGCGGACCGCCGACGCACCACCGCGTCGAGCACCGCGCGCTATCGCGTAACCGTCGCCGTCGTCGGCCGTCACCACGGCCGTTCGCCGGCACCGAACCGCACAATCCGGACCGCACACGACGCCAGCGCAAGTCCGCTGAACGGGTCGAACCTTGCCGACGTGGAGCCGAAAGCGATGGACGCGCTTGTCGACCACGCTGGGGGGCGAGACGAAACCACCGAGCGGGTCGTCGACGACAGCCTGGGCCCGACGGAGGCGACAGTGACGGCCGACCAACCGCCAGAACTGCACGACTGGGCGTATCGGGACCTGATGGGCCTTCGAACGGCGGTCCGCAACACGACGGTCACCGTCGAGCGCGGACGCGTCGGGACCTTCGAGACGAATCCCCCGCGGGAACTCCGAGAGCGGGTCGCACAGCGCCGTGCCCGCCTCGCAGCCGTGCCGGACACCTACGACAGCACGGCCCAGAAGGCACGCGTGGCGACCCGGCTGACCTATCTGAATGCAGTGTCGGCGGAGTTGGAGGAGCAGGCCTCGACACGGGACGGCAACCGGGAGCGAATCGGCGCACAGCTAACGGAGCGCACCGAAGGGTCACTGCGTGACCTCCGCAAAGGGTTAACCGCCCGCGAGACGGCCGTCCCGCGGTCACGCCCGGTGCCAGTCAGTCCGGCCGGCCCCGTCAGAACGCGGATCGATACGCAGACGCCGTATCTGACGCTCGCCGAACTAGACGAGAGCCGATATCGCGCTCTCGATGGGCGCGAACACCCGCTGGTGGCGCGGAACGCGAACGTGTTTACGGTCCCATACGGTGACGCCGCCGATGCCGTCGTTGACGGTGCGTTCGAAGGCGGCGACAGAGTACGCCTCGCAACGGCGGCGAACACACTCGCAGCCGCGAACGAGACCCTCGAAACCGAGTCAAACTCGACGCTCGCCGGGGAACGCGACGCCCTCCAGCGAGAGGTACGGGCGGCAAACGGGGAGATGACGACCCAACTCCGGCAGACAATCCACCGGCAGACCGACGCCGAAGCGGAAGCGAGCAAGGTCATCGTAACCGAGGGGATATCGGCGTGGGAGACACCGGAAGCCAGGGCGCAGGCGCTGACGAACGGTTCTGCCCAAGGACGAGTCGCCCGCGTCGCCGGGAACCGGCTGAACCTCACGCGAATCGAACGCGACCGGCTCCGCCTGACGCTGCTCTCGGTCGACACGCCAGCGACCAGACCGACACTGCGCTCGACGAACGGGACAGCCTCGGCAGTCCGGACCGTCGCGAGGGACGAGCTGAGCAGCGCGCTGGCCGACAGCGGCAAAAAGAAGGCCCAACAGATCGCGAAGAATCGCCTCGGGACGGACAGGCTCCCGGCGGGACTACCGCTGGCACCGCCGGCTACCCCCTGGTACGCGACGGTGAACATCTGGTGGGTGACCGTCGAGGGCGAGTACGCCAGGTTCGCCGTCTCTGCGAGCCACGGCCCGCCGAGCGAGCCCGGCGCGCGGACCACTTACGCACGCGACGGCCACAACGTCACGCTCGACGTGGACGACGACGGAACGGCTGAACGATTGGGTACCGCGGACCGGGTCTCGTTCAGAGCCGATACTGGCGTTGCCGTCGTGGTGCCGCCCAAACCGCGCGGAGTCGGTGACAAGGGTGGCAACGCTGTGGAGAAATCGAGCGGGTGGCCGGCCGCAGGCACCTGAACTCGGACCGCATAACCGAAGTAAAATACCCCGGGGCCGTACCGATGCCCATGCTTCGAGGCGAGTTTCCGGACGCGGGCGAGCAGTCCCCCGAGGAGTTACTGGCGGCCTACGGCACCGTGCTGGCCGAGACAGTCGAGACAGTCGGCGTCGAGGAAATCGCCGCCGAGACCGATCTCGACCAGGCGACTGTAGCAGCGTTCGCGGACGGCGATATCGCCGACCGGACGCTTTCGGAGGCGGTTGCCGTGCTGGCGACCGACCCGAACCGACCGGATGGCGACGCGTTGCAGGCCGAGGCGCAGGACATCCTCCTGATGGGGATGACGACAGCCGTGATGGACGTGGAATCGCTGGCCTCCGGCATCGATGACGAACTGGAGCCGAAGGAGATCCAGCAGAAGATCGAGGGCAGATATCCGGTGACACTGGCCGAGTACGCCCTCCTGCACAGCTACATCGAGGGGGAGAAGCGGTGACGGAACGCGTCGCCATCCTAGGCTGTGGCTACGTCGGCTTGGAACTCGGACGGCAGTTGCGGAGCAGCCACGAGGTCATGGGCGTTCGCCGGTCCGACGACGGCATCGCAGCTATCGAGAACGCCGGCTTCGAAGCGGTCCGGGCCGACGTGACCGACCCCGAGTCGCTGTCGGCGGTGCCGGACGCCGACTGGCTCGTCTTCGCCGCGAGTTCCGGCGGCAGGGGAGCTGAGGCCGCCCGCGAAGTGTACGTTGAGGGACTCCGGACGGCTATCGACCACTTCTGGTCGCGGGCGGACCCGCCCGAGCGACTGGTGTACACCTCCAGCACCGGCGTCTACGGCGACCACGACGGCGCGTGGGTTGACGATGAAACGCCGCTGGACCCACAGACAGAGAAGACCGAAGTGCTGGCCGAGGCGGAGCGCGTGGCCCGGGAGCGCCCCGTTGAACATGGCGGCCACGGCGCAGTCGCTCGCTTCGCCGGCCTGTACGGTCCGGACCGCTACCGACTGGAGCGGTATCTGGAGGGACCGGTGACGGCCGGCTACCTGAACATGGTCCATCGGGCTGACGCGGCTGGCGCGGTGCGACACCTGCTGACCGAGAATAATCGCGAGGAAGTCGTCCTGGTCGTCGACGACGAGCCGGTCGAGAAGTGGGCGTTCGCCGACTGGCTGGCCGAACAGTGCGACGTCTCGTTCCCGCCAAAACAGACGACAGAGGAACGGCTGGCCGACGATAGCCTCTCGGAGACGGCGAAGCGCCGCATCCAGACGAGCAAGCGATGTTCGAACGACCATCTCCGGGAACTGGGCTATGAATTCGAGTACCCGACGTTCCGGGACGGGTACCGCGACGCCGTCCGGGAATACCGGCAAAACTGACGCTTTCGGGGCGAACTTTATTACTGATAGGCTGGCGAACAGCGAGGTATGACACGCGTTGCCGCCGGCGGGCTGCAGGTCAACGCCGCCGCGGCGTACGCTAGCGAGAACCCCCTGTTGGTCGCTGGTGTCGCTGTGGCGCTTCTCGCCCTCCTCGGTGCCGGCATCTGGTTACGTCGGTATCTCAGCCGGACGCCCGCAGAGCGGTTGCGTCGGACGCTGACCGACTACGACCGGATCGCGGTGTTGATGCACCCGAACCCGGACCCGGACGCGATGGCCTCCGCGCTGGCCGTCAACCAGCTCGTCGCCGGCACCGACACGTCGGCGTCGCTGCTGTACTCCGGCGAGATACGCCGCCCCGAGAACCGGGCCTTTCAGACCGTATTGGACCTGGATTTCGGTCACGTCGAGACTGCCGAGGACATCGACGCGGAAGCGGTCGTGCTCGTCGACCACAACACGGCACGTGGTTTCCCCGGTGCCGGGGATATCGAGCCGGTCGCAGTCATCGACCACCACCCCGGCGACGGCACCGGCGAGGCGTTCACCGACGTGCGGTCCGATTACGGGGCCTGTGCGACCATCTTCGCGAGCTACTTCAATCAGTTGGAGTTCGAGTTCAGCGACACGCAGGGAACCGCGAGTCTCGACGTCGACGCGGCACCGGCAGAAACCATCCCCTGTGCGCTCGCGACGGGGCTGATGTACGGTATTCAGTCGGATACCCGCTCGCTGACAAACGGCTGTAAGTCCGAGGACTTCGCGGCCGCCGCGTTCCTCTACGACGGGATGGACAGCGACCTGCTCAACCGCATCGCGAACCCCCAGGTCGACGCCGAAGTGCTCGACGTGAAATCCCGGGCCATCGGGAAACGAGAGGTGCGAGCGCCCTACGCGTTCAGCGACGTGGGTGAGGTGTCGAACACGGACGCGATTCCGCAGGCTGCGGACGAACTGGAGACGCTGGAAGGCGTCTCGGCAGTCGTCGTCGTCGGCGAGAAGGAAGGGACTATACGCATCGCCGGGCGCTCGCGGGACGACCGCGTCCACATCGGCCGGGCGATAGAGGCCGTCGTCGACGATATCCCGATGGCTGAGGGCGGCGGCCACGCTCGGATGGGCGGTGGCAAGGTCCCGGTCGAGCACATGGCCGGCCTCGGCCCCAGCGACGGCGTCTCCCGCGAAGACTTCCGTGAACGGGTGTTCGATGCCATGAGCGGCGAACTGTAACAGGGCTGGAACACAATCGCCGCACGCGGTGAATCTCTGGCCTTTTGTCCCTCCCCGACCAACAGTCGGTATGGCCACACGGGAGGCGACCTGGGCGTACCGGGACGACCACGACGAGTTCGCGCGCACGTTCTACCGACGGTTCGGCGACGGCGTCGTCTCCAGCATCGGTATCGGCACGTATCTCGGCGACCCGACAGACGAGCGGGACGCGAGCTACCACGACGCAATCGTCACGGCGCTGGAATCCGGCATCAACGTCGTCGACACGGCGATAAACTACCGTCACCAGCGCTCCGAGCGGGTCGTCGGAGACGCTGTCGCGGACGCCGAGGTGGACCGCGAGGCTATCGCCGTTGCGACGAAGGGCGGCTTCATCCCGTTCGACGGGGAGCGTCCGGCGGACCCCGGCGCGTTCGTCCGTTCGGAGTACCTCGACACCGGCATCGTCGACCGCGACGACCTCGTTGCCGGCCAGCACTGCATCGCGCCCGACTACATCGACGACCAGCTCGACCGCTCGCTCACGAATCTGGAGCTGAACACCATCGACCTCTACTACGTCCACAATCCGGAAACGCAACTGAAAACGAACTCCCGTGAGGAGGTGTACGACCAGCTAGAGGCGACCTTCGAGCAACTGGAAGAGCGCGCTGCAGCCGGCGACATCAAGCACTACGGCGTCGCGACGTGGGAGGCATTCCGCGTGGCCGCCGACCACGACAGCTACCTCTCGCTTCCCGAGGTCGTCGAGCGCGCACGCGCCGCGGCAGAGACGGTCGGCAACGCGGCGACACATCTCCGCGCGATTCAACTGCCGTTCAACGTCGCGATGGCCGACGCGTTCACGGTCAAGTCCCACGACGGCGCGGAGGGGCCGCAGTCGGCGCTGTGGTTCGCTCACGAGGCCGGGCTGGACGTGTTCACCAGCGCGTCCATCATGCAAGGACAGCTAGCTGCAGCGGTCCCGGAAGACGTAGCCGCGAAGCTCTCGGGCGAGACGAGCGCACAGCGCGCCATCAACTTCGCACGCAGCGCGCCGGGGGTGACCTGCTCGCTGGTCGGGACTGGGTCGGTTAAGCACGCCCAAGAAAACGTCGATGCGGGTCGATACGAACCGCTCGGTGCTGACGCGTTCGACGCCGTCTTCGAGTAGCTAGCTGAGCTCTTTCCACTCGCTGCCACACTCGGGGCAGACGCGTACCTTCCCGACCTCGTCCGGGTCGTTCTCCGTCGCGAGCGGCTCGTCACAACTGGTACAGGAGAGCCGTCCGTAGTTGTCCTTCTCGACGTCGCCGGCTCGGAGGGCCTTCCTCACTGAGTCCATACCTGCCAGTGTGCTACCCGCGTGTAAAAACCCCGTGGCGGCGTTCCGGAACGTTGTTCAGGTTTTCCGACCTATCGCCGGTCGTGTCCCGTCGCCGCCTCTTTGGATCGCTACTGGGAATGGTGTTCTGCATCAACCTCGCCAGAGTCGTCTTTGCACCCCTTATCGAGCCGATCCGGGCGACGACGGGTGCGTCTGATGCGACGCTCGGACTGCTCGCGACGATGGTCTGGGCCGGGAGCGCCCTCCCGCGGCTACCCACCGGCGTCCTGTTGACCCGGATATCGCGGGCCAAGGTCATCTTCGGCTCCGGCGTCGTGTTGACGGTCGGGACGACGTTCACCGCGCTCGCGTTCGATCCGACGCTGTTGCTCGTCGGCGCGTTCGCCATGGGGCTGGCGAGCGGCGTCTACCTGACCGCGGCGAATACGCTGGTCAGCGAGCTGTTTCCCGACCGGCCCGGCCGCGCGCTCGGGCAACACGGCGTCGCCGCCCAGCTCGCCGCCGTCGGCGCGCCCGCGCTCATCTCGTTCGTGCTCATCGTCGGAACGTGGCGGACCGCACTGCAGGGGATAGCGGTCGCTGCGGGACTGGTAACCGTCGCTTTCACGCTCATCGCGAGACGCTCAACACTACCCGACGCCGGGAGCGAAGACAGCGACCTGCTCGGCGCGGCGCGTGCCCAGTGGCATATCATCGTCACCAGCGTCGCCACCATCGGCGTCGCGGGACTGGTCTGGAACGGGCTGTTCAACTTCTATGTCACCTACGCCACGAGCGTCGGCCTGTCCGCGGGATCGGGTCGGACGCTGCTCTTGCTCGCGTTCGGAGCCGGCGTGCCGGCCTTCTACGTCAGCGGTCGGCTGGCCGACCGCCTCCCGTCGATTCCGTACCTCCTGACGATCCTGGCGACCTTTACCGGCTGTGTGCTGGTACTCCCGTCGCTGACCGGCTTCTGGTCGCTGGCCGCGTTCAGCGTCGTCGTCGGCTACGTCATCCACAGCATCTTCCCGGCGGTAGATGCGTACCTGCTGGGCTCGCTCCCAGATCGCCACCGTGCGAGCGCCTACGCCACCTACGGCGCGGGGATGATGCTAATGCAGGCCCCCGGGAGCGCGCTCGTCGGGAGCCTACTGGACGCCGGCGTCACGTTTCCGACGCTGCTTCGCGGCATGGGGCTGGCGTTGCTCGTCGTCCTCGTCGCGATGGTGTCGCTGCACCTCGACGGCCGGCTCCCGAGCGCCGCCCGAGCCTAAAGGCTGAAGCCGCTCCGTGCCGCGTCCCCTGTATGGACCTGCCACCGGACGAGCTGGCCGGCGTCGTCGACCTCTTCGGTTCGCTCACCAGAGCCGAACTCGTCGACGCCTGTGGCGAACTCGCCTTCAAGCAGGGCATCGACGCCGACCCGGACGCGGTCGTCGCAGCCATTGACGACGCTATCGACTCGTACCACCTCGTCGCCGTCGACGGCCACGCCGCAGACACCGACGAGACGCTGCTGGTGGTCGGCCCCGTCGCGTTCCCGGCTCTGCCCGACGGCGCGGCCGATCTCCCGCACATCATGGACGTACCGTCCCGCGACCTTGCGCGCGACGCCGTCATCGAGGCCGTCAAGTCCCGCTTCCGAGAGGACGCGGTAATGGCAGTGAAGAACAGCGACGAGGACCGCGTCGAGACACTGCTTGACGTGAGCTACGACATCGAAGCCTGGGAGAGCGTGGAGATGGACGGCCTCCGCGACCGTCTGGACGACGTGTGAGCCCGGTGCCCGTATTCTACACTATTAAATCAGATAGTTCGCGGGAGTGAGCCACCCGAATTAAGACGGCCCGTCACCTACCATGAGCTATGCAGTTCGACCGGGTCGCGGCTCACGAGCCAGTCGTCGTGGACGACGAGCCACAGGAGGCTGCCGTCATCGCCCCGGTCGTCACACAGCCCGAGGGCGAGGCGATACTGTTCACGAAACGCGCTGACCACCTGTCGGACCACCCCGGGCAGATGTCGTTTCCCGGCGGCGGCCGCGAACCCGAGGACGAGGACCTGCTGCGGACGGCGCTCCGTGAGGCTAACGAGGAGATCGGGCTCGATCCGATGGCGGCCAACGTTGTCGGGCGGCTGGACGACATCAGAACCATCACGCGCTACTCCGTACGCCCGTTCGTCGGGCGGATTCCGGACCGCGACTATCTGCCCTCGGACGAGGAAGTCGCGGAGATCGTCACCCTGCCCGTTTCGGAACTGACGAACCTGGACAACTACGAGTCCGAGCACCGCGATCACCCCCACTACGGCGAGATACGGCTCCACTTCTTCTACGTCGACGGCTACACCGTCTGGGGCGCGACGGCGCGGATGCTCGTCCAGTTGCTCGAACTCTCGACGGACTGGCGGATGCCGCCCGAGCCGGACCGGTATATGGGACCGGACGACGACCTGCCGCCGAGCGTGCGCGACGAGGTTGAGTAAGCCAGAGCCCCTTACAGGTCGAGAGCGACAGGATTTTGCGACCCCGAGACCTTGGTCGCGTACTGGATGACCACGCTTACCGGTGCGACACTGGCGGCCGCCGGCATCGACGCGGTGGCGCTCAAGCCGACAGAAATGGACGTGTCGCGAGCGGCGGACCTCGACATCGGGACGCTCGCAATCGACTACGAGGGGGCGACCCACGTCCCGGAGACGGACACTATCGAGCGACTGGCGTCGACCGCCGACGTGCGCGTCACCACGCCAGTTCGAGCCGACGGCTTCGACCCGCTGGGCGATGACAGCAGATTCGACGCGTTGCCGGCCGGTGCGGGACACGTACTGGTCGCCGGCCACAGCGCGTATCTCTCAGAGAACGAGGCCGCGCGGGCCGTCGCACCGCGGTTGCGGGCGGCCGTCGACGACACCAGCGACCCCTGGGTCGGTACCGAAGGCATCGAGCGCCTCGCGCTGGCGGTCGGCGGCACGCAGTACGAACTCCTCTCACGGACGACGGCTCGCGACGTGCAGACGCTCCGAACGGCCGGCTTCGAGGGTTCGATCGCCGTCTACGCCCCGCTCGTGCTCTCGAACAGCGAGGACGCGATGCTCGACGCTGTCGGCGACTACGCGGCCCGACGTGGCCCGGTCCGGAACGCACTGCCCGAGGGCGCGCCGACGGACAGCCGTGCGACGGGTCGGGCCAGGGACGTACTCAAACAGGCCATCCGCGACTACGCGCTCGTCGGCTCCGTCGAGACGGTCGCGGAGCGAACCGAGCGGCTCCACGACATCGGCGTCGACACTATCGTCGGCTATCCGGCGCGTGGGCTCGACCCCTTCCTTTCGTAAATGAACGTCGCCGTCGTCGGCGGCGGGGCCGTCGGTCTGTCGACCGCAACAGCACTGGCCCGCCGCGGCGCGTCGGTGACAGTATTCGAACGCGACGCCCTCGGGAGCGGCGCGAGCGGCCGCGCCGCCGGCCTCTGCTACGACGCCTTCGCCGACGACGTGGACGCGGCCGTCGCCGCGGACGCGATCACTCGCTACCGCAACCTGGACCTGTTCGAGCCCCAGCCCTACGTCTGGGTCGCGCGCGACGAGAGCGACGCCGCGGCCGTCCGCGAGCAGATCACGGGGATGCAGCGAAACGGCGTCGCGGTCGAGGCGCTCACGCCAGCGGAACTCGGCGACCGCTACCCGGCGCTGGGCACTAGCGGCATCGAGGTGGCCGGCCTCGCCCGCGACGCCGGCGTGCTCGACCCGGATGCTGTGGTGGCCACGCTCGCCGAACGGGCCCGCGACGCGGGCGCAACCGTCGAAACGCACGCGCCGGCGTCGCTCGCCTCGCCGACGACCGTCGAAACGCCGGATGGAGCGCGGACGTTCGACGCGGTGGTCGTCGCAGCCGGCCCGCAGACGAAGCCGCTCGTCGCCGACGTCGACGTTTCGCTCGCGCTGAAGGCCTACCGGGCGCAGGCGCTCGTGACCGAGCCGGTCGACGCCGCGTTGCCATCGTTCTACGACGCGACGCGGGAGTTCTACTGGCGGCCGAAGGACGACGCGATACTGGTCGGCAATGGCGCACACGAGGTCGACTCGGCGGACTGGAACCCGGAGGCGGACGCCGAGTTCGTCACGCGGAGCCTCGACCGCGTCGAGCAAACGGTGGCGCTCAGTCCGACGTGTGCCCGGGCCTGGGCCGGCCTGTGTACCGCGACGCCGGACGGCGCGCCGCTGGCCGGGCAGGTCGCCGACGGACTCTGGGTGGCGACCGGCTGGCAGGGCCACGGGCTCATGCGCGCGCCGGCGATGGGCGACTTTCTCGCGGCGGACGTGCTCGGCCACCCGAACCCACACTCGGAACACCTGCCTGATCGCGTCGACCCGACGCGGTTCGACGGCTCTGAAGAATTCGCCGCACTGGACGACCCGACGCGTGGCTGGGACGTGTGAATTCGCTGTAAGAAGATGTATACACGCCGGTCAGGCGTCGTCGTCTTCGCCCTCGTCGGCTGATTCGGCCACGTCTTCGACATCGGCCGTTTCGCCCTCCGCGTCCGCTTCGCTCTCTTCGTCAGTCTCGCTGTCGTCGGTTTCAACGCTCACATTCGTCGTTTCGTCCTCTTCGTGGCCCGTCTCGGCTTTCGGGACGCGGACGTGGAGCGTGCCGTTGCTCTTGAGCGTGGCCTGGGCCGTCTCCGGGTCGACAGCGGCATCGCTCGGAAGGGTGACGCTCCCGTCGAGTGCGAGCCCGCGACCGGGATAGCGCATCTCGAAGCCCTCATAGAAGTCGCGGAAGCGGTCGATGCGGACCTCCACGCGGTCGTCGACGTACCGGACCTGAATGTCCGACGCCGTCGTACCCGGCGCGTCGAAGACGATGAGGTAGGCGTCATCCGACTCCAGCAGGTCGGACGCCAGCGGCTTGTTCTCCTGGACGCGGCCGGCGGCTCGGCCGATGTTCTCGAAGATCGCGTCGCTGATAGAGGAGCCGATGTCCCGCATCATAGTTCCACTTCGTCGAGGCAGTCCGTCCCGCCACAGTACGGGCAGGAGAACGCCGCGAGTTCGACATCGTCCGGCATATCGTACGTGTAGTGCATCTCGAACATGTCGAGTTCGCAGCTGTCGTCCGTGCAGACGACCTCCATAGTGGCTGGCATACTATTCCGTTGGTCCGTCGGGGACAAACCCCTTACGGACGGGGAAGGGGTCACCCACTGCCTGCCAGTCCTAACATTGATGCCGCCGCCGCCGTACTCGGGTGTATGAGTGAACGCGTCCTCGGGGTGGATTTCAGCGGCGCAGCGACCGCTGGCGACGCGCTCTGGGTCACCGAAGCGATACCGACAGGAAACGGACTGAAGATTCAGCGGTGCTACCGCGGGACCGAGGAGTGGGGCCGGGACCGCGAGACGGTCCACGCCGGCCTCGTCGACCGGATCACGGACGACGATATCAGAACGGTCGGACTGGATTTCCCGTTTAGCCTCCCCCAGGAACTCCTTGATGCACAGTGTGGGGGCACCTGGTCGGGCTTCGTGGACTGGCTGGCAAGCGGCAGCGGCCCGACCGACCCGGGGTCGCTCTCCGAAGCCTGCCGGCACACCGCGGAGATGGCGACCGGCAGCCGGGACCTGCGCCGGGAGACGGACTTCCGCCGCGGGGCGCTGTGCCCCTACACGAATCGGACGCGCAGCATGACCTTCTACGGCGTCCGTGACGTACTCGGGACACTGCGGGACGACGACGGCACGGCCGTCGTGCCGATGCAGGGCTGGGACGCCGACACGCTCGTCGCCGAGGTCTACCCCGCCGCGACGTTCGGCTGGCTGGGCTGCTACCGCGAGGGGTACAAGAACGTCGACGACCCCCGACAGCGCCGGGCGGAAAACGTCGCGGCGGTCGAAGCCTGCAGCGTCACCGTCGACGAGCACCGCGACACCTACCTCGGGAACCACGACGCGCTGGACTCGCTTGCTGCCGTGGTTTCGGCGGGCCGATTAGCCGACGGAACCAGACCGCCCGCAACCGGCCCCGAGAGCGAAGGCTGTATCTACGTCTGACGGCGCAGTGGCGTCACTGTCTCCGGGCCGAAGCCCGGCATATATCAGTTTCCGGACCAACTACCGTCTATGCCTGACGACCAGGGCGGCTTCGAGGGCGTCCGCGAGAACGTCGACGGCCACCCGATGGTCAAACTCGTCGGCTACGCCACGCCCTACTGGCTCCGGCTGCTTGTCGGCATTCTGGCGGCGTTCTGCACCCGGTTCGCCCGCCTCGTGCCGCCGATAATCGTCGCCGCAGCCATCGACCGGGTCGTCCTCAGCAGCGGCGAACCGGGGCTGCTGACCGACGCCGGCCTGTTGCCGCCCGGCGAAATCGTTGGTGAGGCCGCCCGCATCGCGTTCCTCCAGCGGCTCGTCGTCATCGCAGCCATCGCCTACCTGCTCCGGTCGGCGGCGCGTTTCGCCTCCAGATATCTCCTGCAGTCGAGCGCCCAGAAGATACAGCGGGACCTCCGGAACGATACCTACGACCACCTCCAGCACCTCTCGCTGTCCTTCTTTGCGAACCACCAGACCGGCGGGATGATGTCGATACTCAACAGCGACATCAACCGCCTGGAGTCGTTCCTCAACACGGAGTTCCGCCAGATGATTCGGGTGGTGGCCACCGTCGGCGGGATCGCGGTCATCCTCTACACCTACTCGCCGAAACTGGCGCTCATCGCGCTCGCGCCGGTCCCGATCATCGGCGTCGCCAGCGGCTTCTTCCTCACGTGGATCGAGCCACGGTATCGCTCTATCCGCCAGACGGTGTCGCGCCTCAACACGCGGCTGGAGAACAATCTCAGCGGCGCGCCGGTCATCAAGGCCTTCGACCGGTACGATTTCGAGCGTGAGCGGGTGACAGATCAGAGTCAGGAGTACCACGACGAGAAGGTCGCCGCCCTGCGCATCCGCCGGGCCTTCTTCGCCGGCCTTCGGCTGCTGACCGGTATCGTATTCGTCCTGATTCTGTACGTCGCCGGGATGGATTTCATCACGAACCCGCAGGGCGAGGCGGCGCTGTCGGCGGGGGCCTTCACCGCCTTCTTCCTCTACATCCGCCGGCTGTACTCGCCGATGCGCCGGGTCGGGAAGTCGGCCAACAAGTACCAGCTCGCCAAGTCAAGCGCCGAGCGCGTGTTCGGCCTGCTGGGCCAGGAACCGGAAGTCACCGACCCCGAAGACCCGTACGAACCCGAGCGCATCGACGGGTCAGTCGAATTCGACGGCGTGACCTTCGGCTACGGCGACGAACCGCCGGTGGTTCGGGACGTATCGCTGGACGTGCCCGACGGGGCGACAGTCGGCCTCGCTGGGGCGACCGGAGCCGGCAAGTCAACGCTGCTGAAACTGGTGCCGCGATTCCACGACGTGGACGAGGGCACGGTCCAAGTCGACGGCGTCGACGTGCGCGAGTACGGCCTCCAGAGTCTCAGAAGCGAAATCGCCATCGTGGAGCAGCAGCCGTACCTGTTCTCGGGGACGGTGGCCGAGAACATCGCCTACGGCGACCGCGAGGTGCTTGATGCCGAGCAGTCCGACAGCGAGGCGCGAGAGACTGGCTGGGAGACAGCCCGCGACCGCGTCCGCGAAGCGGCGGAAGCCGCACAGGCCCACGAGTTCATTCAGGACCTGCCGGAGGGGTACGACACCCAGATCGGCGAGCGCGGCATCAAGCTCTCGGGCGGCCAGCGCCAGCGGGTCGCCATCGCCCGTGCCCTGCTGAACGACCCCGAAATCATCATCTTCGACGAGGCGACCAGCGACGTTGACACCGAGACGGAGGACCGCATCCAAGAGAGCATCGAGCAACTGGTCGCCGACCGAACTGCCTTCGTCATCGCCCATCGCCTCTCGACGATCCGGGACGCGGACCGCATCGTCGTGATGGACGACGGGGAAATCGTCGAACGCGGCAGCCACACCGACCTGCTCGCGGCCGACGGCGACTACGCCGACCTCTGGCACGCCCAGGCCGACGACCGGGCGGTCAGCGCCGACGACTGAGCGTGTGTGGTTCGGTGACGACTTATCACCCACCCAACACGCCCATTAGGCCCCCATTCGTGTGTCAGCTATGGACACGGAACCGGCGGCGCTGGGCCGCATCCGAGCTGTCGCACACCTATTAGACGAGAGCATCCGCGTGCCCGGGACCTCGTTCCGGGTCGGCATCGACCCGATAGTCGGCCTGCTCCCGATTGCGGGCGACCTCGCGACTGCGGTGTGTTCGCTGTACATCGTCGCCGAGGCGATTCGGCTCGGCGTCCCGAAACGGACCCTGGTCCGACTGCTCGCAAACATCGCGGTAGATCTACTGTTCGGAAGCGTACCCGTTGTCGGCGACCTCTTCGACGCCTACTGGAAGGCCAACGTCAAGAACGCCACCCTAGTCGCGGCCGCGGTCTCAGAGTGAGACGCAAGCGCAGTACGCCGGTTCATACCTGATTCCGGTTCTCTAAATACGCCATAAAAAATTTATACATGGGTATTGGCACGTTACGAAATGGTCTCCAGGCGTGCCCTCCTTCGAGCTTTGGGAGTTTCAGTCCCCGCTGGATTGGCCGGTTGCAATATACTCACCAACGGCGATGCAGATGAGGCAGCCACCCCGACACGGGCGGCAACACCCACGGCGACTCTGCCCCCGCCGACGGACGGCGAGCCGGCGACGTCCACACGCTCCGAGACACGCACGGAGACCGCAACAGCCATTTCAAGTCCCACTGAGACAGCCTCACCAGGAGTGGCAGAAGAAGCTGGAACCCCTGTATTCACCCCCTCTCCGAATGAGACCATCGACGAGTTCGGCCGGGCCGTTGCGCTATCGGCGGACGCTGCAGTCGTCCTCGCCGAAAGCGACGGTGCATACGTGTTCGAGGCTGACGGCGGCTGGAGCCCGACGACTGTATTGACTCCTGACGGTCAGGAGGATTTCGGCGGCTACAACATCTCGGCCGCGATGGTCGGCGAGGAAGCGATTCTCGGTGGACCCGGTGCCGGCTCCGAAGGGGGCGCAGTCTACCTCTTTGCGCGGGACGACGACCAGTGGCGACAGCGCCATCAGTTTGTTCCCAACGAAGAAAGAGATGAGTTCGGCCGGTCAGTCGCGTTCGACGGCGAACGGGTTGTCGTCGGCGACAACAACGATCCAACGACGATGCGGTCGTGGAGCGGCAGTGCGTACGTGTTCGGGCGCGACGGGACGAAATGGACACAGGAGGCCGCTCTCGGAAGTGACGCTGAGAACCTCTTCGGGACCTCTGTCACGGTTGCTGGTGACACTGTTCTGGTCGGTGCGCCTTACGCCGAGCCAAACGGCCAGGAGACGGGCGCGGTGTTCGTCTACGAGCAAGCGGATGGCGAATGGCTACAACAGGCGACGCTCACCCCCGACGACTCGGTGGATGCTAGCCTGTTCGGACAGTCAGTTGCGCTCGACGGCGACACGGCGGTCGTCGGCGCTCCGGGCGACGATGGCGGCAGTGCGTACGTGTTCGGGCAAACCGAAACCGAGTGGACACGCCGGGCCCGGCTCACCGCCACGGACGCCGGTTCGGAAGACGACTTCGGCTGGTCGGTGGCGTACGCTGGAGGGCTGGCGGTCCTCGGGGCACCCAAGGCTGACGAGACCGGCCACGCCTACGTGTTCAGGGCGGCCGACGACTGGACCAGGACGCGACGGCTGGTTCCGAAAAATCCCAAGCAGAGCGCCGAGTTCGGCTTTGCAGTCGCGCTGCACGATACGACCGCGCTCGTTGGCGCTCCCGCTTTTGATGTGGCGAGTCCCGCCTATCTCTTCGAGATGTAGTACTGACCACTCGACGAACGGCCACAGCGAATGTGTGCGCATTGTTCCATGCCCCCCGTTCGTCCGGAAACTGCAGAGAGACAGAAATCGCCATCCAGCCTGAGCATTCCACCCGGCTGTGGGGACACCGAGAGGGGACCAGAGCCGTCCGGAGCTTGCCGGCAATCAAATACTCCGCTCACCGGAAGGCAAGACAAACTGGACCAGACACGGTTTTAGGCATCGAACGTCAAGCGACGGGTATGACTGACCCCGAGACGCTCGACGTGACCATCGTCGACGGCTACGTCGACGAGCCCGCACACTTCGGGGTGCCGCCGTACATCTCGACGTATCCGCGGTACGCCGCCGGCGCGCTCGTCGACGCCGGCATCCCCCGCGAGCAGATAACGTATCACACCATCGACGAACTCCGGGAGGACAACGCGGTCTGGCGCGACGTCGAGGACGCCGACCTCATGGTGTACGTCGGCGGCATGACCGTCCCCGGCAAGTACGTCGGCGGGACGCCAGCGGAACCCGACGAGGTGCGCGAACTCGCCTGGACGGCCAACGGCACGTCCATTATCGGCGGCCCCGTCCGCTTCGGCGTCGGCGAGGCAAACGAGGGTGCGAGCGAGACAGCGCGTGACGACCTGGACTTCGACTTCCTGGCGATGGCGGACGTCGAGGCAGCGGTGTTCGACCTCGTGGAGTCCGGCCTGGAGGGGTTCAACGACCGCTACCGGGACATCGAGGAGGAGACGCGCTGGGCTCGTTCCGGTGCCTTCGTCGTCGAACAGCACCCGAACCATCCCGACTACCTCATCTGCGAAATGGAGACCTCCCGGGGCTGTCCGTACCGGTGTTCCTTCTGCACGGAGCCGATGTACGGCAACCCGGACTTCCGGCCCCCAGAGAGCGTCGTCGACGAGGTCGACACCCTCTCTGACCGCGGCGTGAAGCACTTCCGCTTGGGCCGGCAGGCCGACATCCTGGCCTACGGCGGCGACGGCGAAGCACCGAACCCCGACGCCCTGCGGCGGCTCTACGGCGGCATCCGCGAGGTCGCGCCGGATCTGGAGACGCTGCATCTCGACAATATGAACCCCATCACGGTCGTGAAGTGGCCCGAGAAGGCCCGCGAGGGGATTCGCATCATCGCCGAGCACAACACGCCCGGGGACACCGCCGCGTTCGGCCTCGAATCGGCCGACCCCGACGTGATGAGCGACAACAACCTCAACGTCACCGCCGACCAGTGTTTCGAGGCGGTGAAAATCGTCAACGAGGTCGCGGGCTGGCGACCCGGAGGGGACAAGGATACTGCACCCAACTTCGGCGACGACGCCGCCCGCCGGCTTCCGAAGCTGCTGCCCGGCATCAATCTGGTCCACGGGCTGAAAGGCGAAACGCGAGAGACCTTCGAGCACAACAAACGGTTCCTCCAGCGGGTCTACGACGAGGGGCTGATGCTCCGGCGGGTGAACATCCGGCAGGTGATGGCCTTCGAGGGGACCGACATGGCCGACACCGGTGCGGAGATCGCCAAGGACCACAAGCAACTGTTCAAACAGTACAAACAGGAGGTCCGGGAGACCATCGACAACCCGATGCTCCAGCGGGTCGCGCCGCCGGGGACGATACTGCCCGACGTGCATCTGGAGTACCACCAGGACGGCAAGACATTCGGTCGCCAACTGGGGACCTACCCGCTCCTCGTGGGCATCCCGGGCGAGCGCGAACTCGGCAGCGTCGTCGACATCGCGGTCACCGACCACGGCTACCGGTCGGTCACCGGCGTCCCCTATCCGCTCGACCTCAACAGCGCATCGATGAACGAGCTCACCGCGATTCCCGGCATCGGCCGGAGCACCGCCGGCGACGTGGTGGTAAACAGACCCTACGAGTCGGTCGGGGACATCGACGTTGCATCCATCGAACGGTTCGCGACCGCCAAGTCACAGGAAGGCGCTGACTAACGGTCGGCTCGGTCCCGTCAGCGTATCGAACGGAAAGTACTTTTCACTCCGGGGACGACCAAGAGCGTATGACTGCGGTCGAGGTGAGCGTCGTTCTCCCTGCCTACAACGAGGCAGACACCATCGAGCAGACGGTCTCGATAACGCTGGAGACGCTCGCCTCGTTTCTTCCCGAAGACGCGTATGAAGTGATCGTCGCGGAGGACGGCTGCTCGGACCGCACGCCAGAAATCGCGACGCGACTCGCGGACGAGGACAGCCGGATCCGACACGTCCACAGCGACGACCGTCTCGGCCGGGGCGGCGCGTTAGAGTACGCCTTCGATCAGGCCGACGGCGAGACGCTGGTGTATTTCGATACGGACCTGGCGACGGATATGTCACATCTGGAAGAACTCGTCAACGCCGTCCGCGTCGACGGCTACGACGTGGCGACGGGGTCGCGCTGGATGCCCGAGAACCGCGCCGACAGACCCGCGAAGCGCGGGATTCCGAGCTTCGGCTACAACACGCTCGTCCGAACGGTCCTCCGGTCCGACCTCAAGGATCATCAGTGCGGATTCAAAGCCTTCGACCGGCAGGCACTGGAGGCGCTGTTGCCCCTCGTCCAGGACGAGCACTGGTTCTGGGACACGGAACTGCTGGTGAAGGCCCAGCGCAACGGCTACCGGGTCAAGGAGTTCGCCGTCGACTGGACGCCGAAGGGCGATTCGAAGGTCGACATCGTCCGGGACGTGTTTGGCATGGGCAGTCAGATACTCCGGACCTTCTGGGAGCTGTCGGTTAGCCCCCGGATTACCCGCGAGGTATCGCTCGGCGCGGGGACGATGCTGGTCGTCGTTGCACTCCTGTTGATGACACAGTATCTCGACCCTGACCGCGTCCTCGCGGAGATGGCGGGCGCAGCGCCGGAAATCGTCGCGCTGAGCGCCGTCGTCTATGCCGTCTCGTGGCCGCTTCGCGGTATTCGCTACCGGGACATCCTCGTCTCGATGGGGTATCGGGAGCGGTGGGGCTTCCTGACGGGGGCGATATTCATCAGCCAGACCGGGAACCTCGTGTTCCCGGCGCGGGCCGGCGACGCCGTCCGTGCGTACGTCATCAAGGCCCGCCGCTCGATTCCGTACCCCTCCGGGTTCGCCTCGCTGGCCGTCGAGCGGGTGTTCGACCTGCTAACGATCACACTGCTCGCCGGCGTCGTCATGATGGGGCTGGCCGTGACAGGGTCGGCCGAGCAGTTGCTGACCGCACTAACGGGCGATACCATCGGTGGTGACGCGGCCAGCAGCGGACGAACGGCTGTCGCCGTGGCAGCCGGTGTCGGCCTCGCCGCTATCGGTGCCGTGGTGGCGATTGTCGCCAGCGCCCGCACTGACCGGAACTTCGTCCGGGCGGTCATCGGCCGACTGAGCAGCGACTCCTACGCCGACTACGTCGCCGGCGTCATCGAGCGATTCGTCGGGGACGTGCAAACCGTCGCCGCCGACGGGCCGGCCTTCGCCCGCGTCGGCGTGGGAAGCCTCCTCATCTGGACGTTCGACGTGATAACGGCCCTAATCGTCTTCGAAGCCTTCGGCTACGGCCTGACGCCGTCGCTGGTAGGCGTCGGCTTCTTCGCGGTCAGCGTGGGGAACCTCGCCAAAGTTCTGCCCCTGACGCCCGGCGGGGTCGGTCTCTACGAGGGCGCGTTCACCGTCATCGTCGCGTCGCTGACGCCGGTCGGCGTCGCCGCTGCAATCGGCGTCGCCATCGTCGATCACGCGGTCAAGAACGTCGTGACCATCATCGGCGGCGTCGCGTCGATGGCCTGGCTCAACGTCTCGCTGACGACCGCCGTCGAGGAGTCCCAGTCCGCCGAGGCCATCGAGCCTGAGACAAACGACTGATTCGGACTGTTGTCGCGGTTTACCGGTATGGCCGACCCGGGGTCGGCACTATCCGAAGGTTACCGACAACAATCCGTGTTGTCACCCGTTTTGCAGCCGTCAGAATTCCGATAGTAACGGCCACCGAACGACCCGTTTTATTCGATACCCAGGTTGCCACCGGAGAAATATCCGATTTCGGTTATATGAATGGTCATGCGACTAATGCACAAACGTGGGTTTCGTGACGTGTATCGGCGGTCTCTATCACAATACCGGAATATTTTAATAACTTTCGTTCGAATACAGTGTTACCGACTGCCTCCGGGTTCTGTGATGTCTCTCGCCCGGTGAGCACCCGCCTTCGCAACCAATGAGTGAACACACACGGACGCGACAGCAGCGTGAGGAACAGACGACGGAGTCGACGGAATCGGAGAGCACAGCGTGCCCGGAGTGCAGTGGCTCGCTCGTTATCGACGACGAACACGGCGAAACGGTCTGTGAGGACTGTGGCCTGGTCGTCGAATCCGACGAAATCGACCGCGGCCCCGAGTGGCGTGCCTTCGACTCCAGCGAGAAAGACGAGAAGTCCCGCGTCGGCGCGCCGACGACGAACATGATGCACGACAAGGGCCTCTCGACCAACATCGACTGGCGCGACAAGGACGCCTACGGCAACTCCCTGTCGGGCAAACAGCGCCAGAAGATGCAGCGCCTGCGCAAGTGGAACGAGCGCTTTAGAACTCGGGACTCCAAGGAACGCAACCTCAAGCAGGCCCTCGGTGAGATCGACCGGATGGCCTCCGCACTTGGCCTGCCTGAAAACGTCCGCGAGACGGCCAGCGTCATCTACCGCCGCGCGCTGGACGAGGATCTGCTGCCCGGGCGCTCCATCGAGGGTGTCTCGACGGCCTCCGTTTACGCCGCCGCGCGGCAGGCCGGCGTCCCGCGGAGCCTCGACGAGATCACCGAGGTCTCCCGCGTCGAGAAGAGCGAGATCGCCCGCACCTACCGCTACGTCGTCCGCGAACTCTCGCTGGAAGTTCGCCCTGCCGACCCCGAGAGCTACGTCCCGCGCTTTGCCTCCTCGCTGGAACTGTCCGACGAGGCCGAGCACCGCGCCCGCCAGCTCCTCCAGAACGCCAAAGAGCAGGGCGTCCACTCCGGCAAGTCCCCGGTCGGCCTCGCCGCCGCCGCGGTGTACGCCGCTGCCCTGCTGACCAACGAGAAAACGACGCAGGCCGCGGTGTCCGAGGTGGCCGACATCTCCGAGGTCACCATCCGCAACCGCTACCACGAACTGCTGGAAGCCGAGCAGGACCTTCCAGTCGCATAAGCCCGCCCAGGCGTGAATAGGGGGCGACGAGAAGAGATTTTTTTCACGTATCAGCCGCCCAGTGGGCGGTCCTGCCGACCGACAACCGCAAGACTAGAGTCGTCTCATCCGCTGGGACCGGTATGGAGACGACACACCGGGTTCGAACCGGTGACGCCCGCACGCTCGACTGTCCCGACGACAGCGTCGAACTGGTGGTCACGTCCCCCCCGTACCCGATGATCGAGATGTGGGACGACATCTTCACCGAACTGGACCCCGACATCGGTGAGGCCCTGGACCGCGGCGACGGCGACCGGGCGTTCACGCTGATGCACGACGTCCTCGATTCGGTGTGGGCGGAGATAGAGCGCGTGCTCGTCCCTGGCGGCATCGCCTGTATCAACGTCGGGGACGCGACGCGGTCGCTTTCGGACGGGTTCCGCTCCTATCCAAACCACGCGGAGATAACCGACCGGCTGACCGACCACGGCCTGCGCGCGCTGCCGGACATCCTGTGGCGCAAACCGACCAATAGCGGCGCGAAGTTCATGGGCTCGGGAATGGTCCCGCCGAACGCCTATCCGACCCTGGAACACGAGCACATTCTCGTGTTCCGCAACGGGGAGCGCCGTCGCCTCGAACCCGGCGCGGACCGTCGCTACGAGAGCGCCTACTTCTGGGAGGAACGCAACGAGTGGTTCTCCGACCTCTGGGAACTTCCCGGCGAGACACAGGACCTCGACGACGGGCTCCGAGACCGTTCGGGTGCCTTCCCGCTGACCGTGCCGTACCGACTCATCTCGATGTTCTCGGTGTACGGCGACACCGTGCTCGACCCGTTTCTCGGCACCGGGACGACGACGCTGGCGTCGATGGTCGCGGGCCGGAACTCGGTCGGGGTGGACCGCGACCCGGACCTGCTGTCGGCGCTGGAAGACCGGGTCGCCACCGCCCCGGAGCGCTCCCGGACCATCGCTCAGGACCGCCTCGCCGACCATCGCTCGTGGGTGGAGCAGCGACGGGCCGAGGGCAAGGAACCGGGTTACGAGGCCGAGAAGTACGACTTCGCCGTCAATACGAAACAGGAGCAACGGATTCAGTTCTACGCGGTCGAAGCCGTGACATCGACTGATGACGGCTTCCGGGCCGTCCACGAACCGGTCGAGTAAGCGCGGCTTTTTGTGCGGCTTCGCCAAAGCCGACGTATGGACTTCGAGTCGTTCACCCTGCTCGCCGCTATCGACGACCTCGCGACGCTCCGGAGGCTGGTCGGACAGCTACAGAGCGACGCCTGATTGCCGGCGTACGCCCGTCACGGGGTTTTCCTCCGGACAGTGATCCTTCGGAAGATATAGGGGTATGCGAGACGCATTCGCGGAGTATGACTGACACAGGACGCAAGCGGCCGTTACTGGCCGTGGTGCTTGCGTTCATCTTCCCTGGGTTGGGACACTTCTACCTCCGTAAGTGGATGCGGGGACTGCTGTGGCTCGGGCTGTTGTTCGCGCTGTCAGTGTTGTTTGTCGTCACTGGCGCTATCGATCCCGTGACCCAGCTAAGCATAGAGGCTATCTCGTCGTCGTATCAGTCCAGACCCACCGAGGTGACAATCGGTTCGGTCGTGATTACGACGCTCAACGTCGTCGACGCCTACTGGGTCGCCGTCAACGAGAACCAGACACGGGAAGTCGAATCCGGCACGACGTGTCCGAACTGCGGCAAGGAACTCGACCAGGACATCGACTTCTGTCACTGGTGTACGACGCAACTGGAACCGGTCGAGCCGGACCAGCAGTAATCTTCAGGCTGCGGTCGACCCCGAACCGAATCGGCCTACTTTTCGATGATACTTTCTTCGATCCGCTCGCCGAAGTGCGTCGCCGTGTCCTCGTGGTAGATCAGGATCTCGTCGCCGGGCTCGAGGTCCGTGACGGCGGTTCGCCCCTCCTGGGTGTGGACCTTGATCGTCTCGGCGTTCTGGAGCAGCGTCTCGATGCGGTCGCCGTCCTCGGTTTCGGCCTGCACGCGGAACATCGGGCGCTTCTCGATCTTCGCGCGGCCGACGATGGCCTCGCGGGTCCGGCCGTTCGCGTCGACGATCTGGACCTCGTCGCCGGACTGGAGTTCCGAGAGGTACTTCGTGCCGCCGTCAGGTGTTCGGACGTAGGCGTGGACCGCGCCGGCGTTGACCCGGAACGGCCGGGAGGCGACGTAGGGTGACTCCGCCGTCTCAGCGTGGACGAAGAAGAGTCCGCGGGCCATCGAACCGACGAGCATCCCCTCGTCGTGTTCCATCAGACTGCCCGTGTCGATGCAGACGCGGTCGGCGGAGCCGGTCTGCTCGACGGCGGTGACCTCGGCGTACTCGAGGTCGAGCGATTCTCGCCCCATCTCGTCGCGGACCTCGACCGTCTTGCGTATCTCGTCTACGTCGTCGGTGTCGAGCAGGACGCCGTCGGCGCCGAGTTCCAGCGTCTCGTAGGCCGTCCGGGCGTCCTCGGCGGTTCTGACGCCGGCGATGAGATCCGTCTCCTCGCCGACGCGGGCGATGAGGTTTTCGAGCGGAATGATCTGCCAATTCTCGCCGATGACGATAGTGAAGTCGGCTTCGGCGGCGACCGCTTCGGCGAACGCCTCGTAGTCCTCGTCGAAGATTCGGACGTAGCCGCCGTCGGGGGCGGCCCCGTTCTGCCGGAGCGTCGAGAGGTCCGCGGAACCGGAGAAGTCGGACGGGAGGTCGACCGTGCCGTCGCCTTCGCCGTCTTTTCCGACGATGGTGGCGTCGGCCTGTGACTCCTCGGCCTCGGCCTCCATCACGTGGACGTCGCCGTTGGTGAACGCGGCGATGTTTATCTCGCCGAGTTCCGAGACGCGGTCGACGTCTTCCTCGTCGACCAGTACCCAGTCGACGCCGGCCTCGATACCGGCGGTTATCCGGCGTTTCCGTGTCTCCCAATCGCCGACCTCGCTGTCGGCTTTGAGCCAGACGCTTCGAGTCATACGCCCACGTCCGCAACGGCGGGGCTTGAACGTGGCGGAACCCGGGTCGGTCTGTCGGCTGCCAGACAATCCGGGGCGAGACGCGATATGCGTATCGCAGGGGCAATATCCATTGGATTTCCTGAACGTAGTGACCGCGTACTACGACGATTGTTATTTATCTGTTCCCAGTTATCGTAATTAAATGTTGGCCAGCAGACTTATCAATGAATATTACAAACTGTTAGACTGCATAATACTTTCCAGTTACAAATGGTTACCAACCACGTTTATACAATCGCCGGGGCGAAAGGGGGGGTCGGAAAAACGACGTCTAGCATCAACCTCGGCACGCTGCTGGCGGAGGCTGGCTACTCGACCGTCGTCGTGGAGATGGACCTCGCGATGGCGAACCTCGTCGATTTTCTCGATGTGGACGTTGACACCGACGAGGACACCACGTTTCACGACGTGCTCGCTGGCGACGCGTCAGTAACAGACGCGATGTACGAAACCGACGTAGACCTGTCAATTGTTCCGAGCGGGACCACGCTCGAAGGGTATGCGGACACCGACCTCGACCGGCTTCCCGACATCGTCGAAACCCTCCGGTGGCACCACGACGTCGTCCTGTTGGATACGCCGGCGGGATTGAGCGAGGAGACGATTCGGCCGCTCCAGCTCGCCGACGACGTGTTGCTCATTTCGACACCGCGGGTGGCGTCGATCCGGAACGTTTCGAACACGAAAGAGCTCGCCGAGCGAGTCGACGCGCCGGTTCGGGGCCTCATCCTCACGAAATCCGGGACGGGAGCGTCGCCGGGTGCCGACGAAATCGCGGAGTTCCTCGACGTCGAACTGCTCGGACACGTCCCGGAAGACGACGCCGTCCCGCACTCACAGGACGGCGGCACGCCGGTCGTTCAGAACGCGCCCAGCAGCGGCGCTGCAATCGCCTACGAGCGGATCTCGGAGCAACTCGTCGATACCGAAAAGGCGTCGACTGATTCTACAGCGAGTGCGAACACTCCGGCGGACCCACCCACCCCGGAAGACACGGTGCCGACGCCTCGGCGAACGGAGCAGCGAGCACAGGAGCGGCCGGCCGAGTCTGTCGGAACAACGGACGGTGGCCGGAAAATCCACTCCCCGGACGCAGTCACTGACGACGGCGACCTGATCGGCCCGTCGCCGGCCGGTCAGAAAGACGGCGTCGACCGACCGGCGGGTGACGCGGCTGAATCGGCCGATACCGACGACTCCCCCGCCGCAGAGTCCCAGCTATCGGACTCCGAGGATGAAGCCGGAACCGCCTCGATAATTGACGGCACTGAGCTGGTCGAATCCCAGTCAGCACTGTCCAGCAGGCCGGAACGGGATGATACGCCGGAGCCGACCGGTGACACGCCGCAGTCCGATACTGACGGTCAGGCCCGAGATGCAGATACACCGCAGTCCGAAACCGGCAGCTCAGCCCAAGATGCCGACGCACCGATGCACGACATTGACTCGGCAACCGACTCGCCGTCAGACTCTGCAAGCGAAAGCGATTCCGAGACCACCAGTGACGGCGGCGATCCTGACGGTCTCGGCGCGCGAGTGCGGTCGCTGTTTGGCCTCTAGGCCTCGACAGCCAGTCCGGCCTCTCGGAGCGCCTCCTCGGTGGTGGCGTCGTCGTGGACGACGGCTGAGACGGCACGGGCAATCTTCTCCGGTTCGTCGTGCTGGAAGATAGAGCGTCCCATCGAGACGCCGGAGGCCCCGGCGTCCATCGTCCCCCGGACCATTCGGACGGTCTCTTCGTCGGTGCCCTTCGAGCCGCCGGCGATAACCACCGGCAGCGACGTGGACTCGACGACGTGCTGGAAGGTTTCGGCGGAGCCGGTGTAGCCGGTCTTGACGATATCCGCGCCCAGTTCCTCGGCCAGTCGGACGGCGTGGCCGACGGACTTGTTGTAGTCCTCGTTCTCGGAGTCGATGTCGGGGCCGCGGGCGTAGGCCATCGCCAGTACCGGCAGGCCGTACTGGCTGGCCTCGGTCGTCAGTTCCGAGAGCTCCTCGATCTGTTCGGGTTCGTACTGGCTGCCGACGTTGATGTGGAACGAGACGGCGTCGGCCCCGGCGCGGATGGCGTCCTTGACCGTCCCCGTGGTCCGCTTGTCCTGCTCGTCCGGGCCGATGGTGGTAGAACCGTTGAGATGCGTGATGTAGCCCGCGTCGTTCTTGTTCGGATGGACGCGCCCGGCGATGCCTCGCTGGGTGAGGACGGCGTCCGCGCCGCCGCTGGTGACCGCGTCGATAGTTGATTCGATGTCTTTGAGGCCCTTTACCGCCCCCATTGTGATGCCGTGGTCCATCGGGACGATGACGTATGTGTCGTCTGTCCCGATGCGTTCGAGTCGTGCGCGTTTTCCTGCAGTCATGATATGAGACAGTGTGGCAAGTACGATTATGTGCGTTCCGGTTGCGGTCGTTCTGACGCCCCCCGGAGCGCGCCGTCTTTGAGCTCGCGGGCCTTCGCTTCGAGCCGGTCGGCCACTTCGTCGACTGGGTCGCCGTTCTCGTGGCCCTCGGCCACGATATCGACCAGCGCGGAGCCGACGATAACACCGTCGGCTCCGGCGTTGACGATGCGTTCGGCGTGGTCGCCCGTCTTGATGCCGAACCCGACGGCCTTGGGCACGTCCCAGTCGGACAGCCGGGCCAACGATTCCTCGGTGGCGTCGTCCACGTCCTCGCGCGCGCCGGTGACGCCCAGGCGCGCCTGGACGTACACGTAGCCCGACACCTGTTCGAGCATCCGTTCGAGTCGGTCGCCTTTCGTCGTCGGCGCGACGATGAACACCAGGTCGAGACCGAACTCGTCGCAGGCCCGGCGGAGCGGGGCAGCCTCCTCGGCGGGGAGGTCCGGAACGACGAGGCCCTCGATGCCGACCGCGGCGGCCTTCTCGACGAACGGCCGGGGCCCCTGGCTCGCGGTTTCACCGCTCGCGTTTTCCGAGTCGCTTCGCGACTCGCTATCACCCTCACCGTACTGATAGATGAGGTTGTAGTAGGTCATACACACCAGCGGCACGTCGACGTCGAGGTCCTCGACGAACTCGAAGAAGCGGTCGGGCGTCATCCCGGCTTCGAGCGAGCGGACGATGGCGTTCTGGATGGTCTTGCCCTCCGCGATGGGCTCGGAGAACGGCAGGCCGAGTTCGATGACGTCTGCCCCGCCGCGGGCCAGCGCCTCGACGTATGAAAGCGACGCCTCGTAGCTCGGGTCGCCGGCCGCGAGGTAGGGGACGAAGGCGGGCTCGTCGGCGAAGGCGCGTTCGAGGCCCATCAGAGGCCACCTCCGCCGACCCGCTCGAAGATGGACATGTCCGGCGCGATGTCGAGGTTGCGCTTGCTGGTCTCCTCGATGACCGTTTCGAGGTCCTTGTCGCCGCGGCCGGAGACGTTGACGATGACGGTGTCACCGACCTCGTCGTGGTGCTCTTCGAGATAGCCGAAGGCGTGGGCCGTCTCCAGGGCCGGGATGATACCCTCGTCCTGGGAGAGTCGGTGGAACGCCTCCAGCGCGGCGTCGTCGTCGACGTTGACCGGCGTGACGCGGTCCTCGTCGACCAGGTGGGCCAGTTCCGGCCCGACGCCGGCGTAGTCCAGCCCCGCGGACACGGAGTGGGATTCCATGATCTGGCCGTCCGAGTCCTGCAGGAGCTTCGTGCGCGCGCCATGGAGCACGCCCTCGTCGCCGGTCGAGAGGGTGGCGGAGTTGGGCGCGACGCCCTCCTCCTCGTCGACCTGCAGCGAGGAGCCGCCGGCCTCGACGGCGTAGAGGTCGACCTCGGTGTCGTCGACGAAATGGGCGAACGTACCCATCGTGTTCGAGCCGCCGCCGGCACAGGCGAGGACCGAATCGGGCAGCCCACCGGTCTTCTCGATGACCTGCTCGCGGGCCTCCTCGGAGATGACCGCCTGGAAGTCCCGGACCATCTTCGGGAACGGGTGCGGCCCGACGATGCTCCCGATGACGTAGTGGGTGTTCTCGACGGTGGTCGCCCAGTCCCGCATCGTCTCGGAGATGGCCTCCTTCAGCGTGCCGCGGCCGACCGTCACCGGATTCACTTCGGAGCCGTTGATGCGCATCCGGAACACGTTGGGGCGCTGGCGCGCGATGTCGGTCTCGCCCATGTAGATCTCACAGGGCATGTCGAGGTGGGCCGCCGCCATCGCCGTCGCCGTGCCGTGCTGGCCGGCCCCGGTCTCGGCGATGATGCGTTCCTTGCCCATGTACTTCGCCAGCAACACCTGGCCCAGCGCGTTGTTGAGCTTGTGCGCGCCGCCGTGGAGCAGGTCCTCGCGCTTGAGATACAAGTCCGTGTCGTACCGGGCCGAGAGCTGGTCCGCGTACTGTAGCGGCGTCGGTCGGCCGCCGAAGTCGGCCAGCCGCTCCCGGAACTCGTCCATGAAGCCGTCCTCGTTTTCGAGCACGTACCGCTGGTAGGCGTCTGTCAGCTCCTCGATAGCTGGCATCAGCGCCTCGGGCACGTACTGTCCACCGTACTCGCCGAACTTGGGGTCGTGTGCGTCGTCAGTACTCATGTGTCTGTAGTCGTCGTTTCAACCGCATCAGTGTCCGCATCTGTTAGTCGCCGCGTGTTCGCTTCCACGTCCGTCGCCGCGTCGTGGTCCATGATCGCCGAGCCGATCAGCAGGGCGTCCGCGCCGGCGTCGCGCATCCGCGTGACGTCGTCTGGTGTCTGTATGCCGCTTTCCGCAATGAGCGTGACGCTCTCGGGGACCTCGGGGGCGACGGACTCGAACGTGCCAAGGTCGACGTCGAGTTCGGCGAGGTCGCGGTTGTTGACGCCGACGATGTCCGCGCCCGCCTCCAGCGCCGTCTCGACCTCCGCCGCGGTGTGGGCCTCGACGAGGCCCTGGAAGCCACGGTCGCGCGCCGCCGTGAGCAGGTCCGCCAGGTCGTCGGTCCCCTCGGCTTCGAGAAAGCGGACGATGAGCAGGACGACGTCCGCTTCGACGACGTCCAGTTGCTCCTCGTGGAGGATGAAGTCCTTCCGCAGGACGGGCACGTCGACGGCATCTCGTACCCGTTCGAGCGTCGTCGCCGATCCGCCGAAGTGGTCCGGTTCGGTCAGCACCGACAGCGCCGCCGCGCCGCCCTCGACCATCCGGGTTGCGAGGTCAACCGGGTCGTCGGACCGCTCGCCGTCAGCGGTCGGGCTGGTGGGCTTGATTTCGGCGATGACCGGCGTTCGCCCGTCGGCCGCCGCCGCGTCGAAGGCGTCCGACAGCGACCGGGGCGACACCGACACCCGGTCGTCGCCGCCACCGCGCTCCCGCGCCGCGTCGAGAATCGACTGAACCGCTGGGTCTATCTCCTCACTGTCGTCCATTACTGAACACTAACGTACAGAAGTGTACATAAGAGTTCCCCTCTCGTCCCGGCGAAAGCGTGCCTGGGCCGGTCGGCTCGGTGTCAAGCGGACAATAGCTCTATGGTGTATCGCGTTACATGTTCACATATATCGTTTCAGACGTCCATCCGACCGGCTGAATCAGTGGATATCGCGGACATCCGCCGGGTCGCCAGGACCACGTGGCATACCGTGTACGACGACATCCTTGGGGCAGAGACAGTGGAGGAGCACCTCCAAGAGGGGTATGCGCCGCCGCTACTGGAGCAGATGATCGAGCTCGAAGAGGTCGGCCTGTTCGTCTCGACGGCCGACGACGACGTGGTGGCGTACATGAGCTGTGGGATGACGGACGCGACCGGCTTCGGCGACCTCGACATATACGTCCACCCGGACTACTGGGGGGAAGGTATCGGGACGGAGCTGCTGCACCGCGGCGAACAGCACTTACACGAGCTCTCCGTACGGAAAATCCGCGACGAGGTACTGGCCGAGAACGAGGTCGGGAACGCGTTCTACCGGAGCCACTTCGAGAAGGTCGGCGAGCGGACGACCGATGTCGGCGGAGAGGAACACCCGGTCAACGTGTACGAGCGGCGATTGTAAACGCCGACCTGATTCGATCCACCAGTACGTGTGTGACTCACACGCTCTCGTAGCTCGTGTAACAGCGTTTAAGCCGCTGAAACCGCTTCATCGGTGCAATGAGCTACAAGATCGGACTCGTCGGCAAGCCCTCTGTCGGCAAGTCCACGTTTTTCAATGCGGCGACGATGAACGACGTGCCCGAGGGCGCGTACCCGTTCACGACAATCGACCCCTCGATGGGCGAGGCGTACGTCCGCGTCGACTGCGCGGCCCCGGAATTCGATCACACCTGCACCCCGAATCACGGCTACTGTACCGAGGGCGTCCGGTTCGTCCCGACGAAACTCGTGGACGTGGCCGGCCTCGTCCCCGGCGCACACGAGGGGAAGGGGCTGGGGAACCAGTTCCTCACGGACCTCAACGAGGCCGACGTGCTCGTCCACGTCGTCGACTTCACCGGCGAGACGGACCTGGAAGGGGAACCCACCGAGGACCACGACCCGCGCGAAGATATCGATTTCCTCGAAGACGAACTGGACATGTGGTACCTCGATATTCTGGAGAAAGGCATCGAACGCTACCGCTCGGGCTACCACGGCGAGGACAAGGCCATCGAGGACGACCTCGCCGAGCAGATGTCGGCGTTCAAGATCAACGCCGACGAGATCAAACAGGTCGTGCTCGCCCTGGACCTGGAACTCGACCCCGACACCTGGGACGACGAGGACAGACAGGCCCTGGCCCGGGAGATTCGCATCCGAACCAAACCGATGCTCATCGCGGCGAACAAGATGGACACCCCGGAAGCCCAGGCGAACTGGGAGACCGTCACCGAGGACCCGGCGTACGAGCACCTCACGTTCGTCCCCGTATCGGCCCACGCGGAGAAGGCGCTGAAAAACGGCAACGAACAGGGCGTGCTTGACTACCGGCCGGGCGACGAAGACTTCACCGTAACGGCGGACCTCCCCGAGGAGAAGGCCGCGGGGCTGGAACAGATCCGGGACTTCGTTACGGAGTTCGGCGGCACCGGCGTCCAGCAGGCGCTGGAGACCGCGCTGTTCGAGGAACTGGGGGCTATCGCCGTGTTCCCCGGCGCTCGCAAGCCCCAGGAAGACGGCACCTTCCTGCAGGACTGTTTCGTCCTCCCCGACGGATCGACCGCCGAGGACTTCGCGTACTTCCTGCACACCGACATCGGCGAGGGGTTCCTCCACGCTCACGACGTGCGCACCGAGCGACAGATCGGCGCTGACACCGAACTGGACCACCGCGACGTGGTCGAAATCACGACGACGAACTGATACTGTCGGCTGTAAGTCTGTGAATGATTTCGCCATCTCGGGGTGGCGAATATCTTGAAATAGTTACAGCCGACAGTATGAGCGGGTCGCTATCAGGCGCTCTGTCGGCGCTGTTTTCGTACTCAGCGACAGTCGGACTACAGCAGGAGGTGCGCCAGCAACACGATGATGGCAACTTTCTTGACGAGGATGACGCCGATAATCAGTTGTGTCGTCGATAGTCCACGGACGCGCTCGATGCCCCGCCGGAGGAACGCGGGCGACTGGGCGAGTTCAGCCACCAGTAACCGCCACTCCGCGCGGAACGTCTCGACCGCCGACCCCTCGCCGTCGGTGTAGGCGGCTTCCGGCCGTGGCAGCCACTGCGACCCCGTGTATTCGAGTTCGACCAGCGTCCCCTCTAAATGACTGGCCTGCTCGAACTGCAGGCCGTTCGCTTCACAGAGCCGCTTGATCTTGGCGATGTCGCGGTCGCTGTCCAGGTCGTAGCGCCGCTGTATCGTGTCGGTCGCCCAGTCGAACTGGAACCGACAGACGAGTTCGCTCTCGCCGACCCACACGTCGACGACCTCGGCGAGTTCGACCGTGCCGGCCGTCTCTTTCCGCTTCCGGTGGAGGTGCTCGTACTCGGCGGGGGACTCCGTCGAAGCCGTCACCTGGGACTCCGTCTCGGACATGCCTTCTCGATACGGGTGTTCGTCTGACGACACTATACGTTTTCTCCCACTGGAACAGCTGCTATCCTGAGGGAGTCGGAAAGGCGACTGCCAGCGACACGTTCAGAGGTCGACCGGACAGCCGTTGATCTCGCCGCCGCGCATCCCCTCGGCAAGCCAGTAGATAGAGAGAGTCAACACAGCGAGCGCCAACAGCGCGAACTCCAGGCCATCGAGGGGCAGAAACAGCAGCGAGGTCGAGACGCCGAGCAGCGACAGCAGTCCCAGCAGGACCGCCGACCCGCAGGCCGCACAGCCCGCGCCGAGCGTTCCGAGGACGACCCCCGCGACGCCCGCGCCGCCCTGCTGGAGGTCGAGGCCGTGCTCGCGGAAGTGGTAGGTCGCCAAGCCGATATCGACGCCCGTGAGGACGGCGACGACGACCAGCAGGACCCCCTGTGCGGGGTTGAACGACGTGCCGATGAACGGGTACAGTTCGCCGAGGACGCGCAGCCGGCTGGCGAGCGGGAGCGACCCGCCGACCACGAGGTCCAGCACCAGCGGGACGTTCAACGAGACGACGAACAGCGTCAGCGAGACGACTGCAGCAATCGCGGCGACCGCCGCATAGACCGGCAGCGTGAGCACGAGCCTGACCGTCCGGCCCATGAGCCGCCAGTCGCCGCGCGTCGTCGGCAGCCGGAGCCCGCGTGCGATGCTCATCCGTCGCGCTCTCCCAGCGCCTCCGCGATGAGTTCGTAGCTGACGCTCCCGTTGACCTTCGTCACGAACTCGCCGTCCTCGAACAGCAGAATAATCGGCGTCGTCTCACCCAACCCGGCGTCCTCGGCCGCCCGGATGTCGGCCTGGACAGCGTCGTCGTGTGCCCTGTTCCGGGCGTCGCTTGCGACCGCCTCGCCGTCTACCTCGGTCTCGTCGGTGAGAAACGTCGCCGTTCGCTCCAGGACGTTGTCCGGATCGAACGACGACTGCTCGGCGAAATAGTGATCGAACAGCGACCAGTACGCCTCGCTGTCGCGGGCGAACGTCGACTCCAGCGCTTGCGTCGCCGGTTCACCCCAGGGGTAGATGACTGGGTATGTCCGGACGACATACGCTCCTTTGCCCGTGTCCACGATGTTCTCTCGAATATCTGGCAGCGTGTTCTCGTGGAAGCGGCGACACGTGGGGCAAGAGGGGTCTTCGAACGCCAGAACGACGTGGCCGCCGAGTTCACCGCGGCGGGGCTGGGCTTCGAGGTCCGCGGCCGCCGGGTGGTCGTCGATAGACTCGCCGGTGTCCGCATCGCTGCTACAGCCCGCGACCGCGCCGACGACACCCGCCCCGGAGAGTGTCAGAAAGCGGCGTCTGTTCATATACGCCCGGTCGGCCCGCGCGGGTTTAGCGTTTGTTCTACTGTGTGGCTCCGATGAGTAACCGTCTTGTCGACGGCGGCGGTAGCATCTGCCGGCCGATGACGACGACTCACAGGGCCGAACCGGGGTGACTCCCCGTTGATGACGAGCCCTATGAGTGCCGAGGCCAGTCCGGTATAGACGATGCAACTCAGTAAGCCATAGCGCAATAGAACGGCCCAATCCGAAGCCTGTTAGACTTACGAGTAGCGGCGATTCGATAGCGGTGGCATACCTCCGGCGACAAACCGACCACCCCGTGCTGAGTGGCGACCGCAACGCGGCCCGGTACGATCAGTGATGCAGTTCGCACCCGGTGTCGAGATATCGTCCACGTTCGTCGAGCGACTCCGCCTCTGCCGGTCAGTTCCGACGCGTGAGAATCCCCAGTACGCCTTTATTTTGGTCGGCCGGGCAACACATATGGGCGTCATCTGTGAATTCGAGTTGCAGTCCGAAGATATGCCGCTATGTGCGGTCGCTGCGGAACTGGACACCCGACTGATCGTCGACAACGTCGTCTCCGGAACGACTGCGGAGCCGGCGCTGGTGTTCTCCGCGACGGGCGTCGAACCGGATGCCCTCGAATCGGCATTGCTCGGCGACGAATCGGTTGTGGAGTTCGTCGCCATGGATTCGGCTATCGTCGAGTCACGGTATCGGGTCGTCCTCGATACAGACTACGTCGAGATGTACACCCAGCTCGTCGACCGGCAGACGTATCCGATGGGTGCGCTCGTGACCGAGCCCGGGTGGAAAGTGAGCACGCAGTTCGCCGACAGAGCGGACCTCGAAGCGTTCCGGGACGCCTGTCAGTCCAGCAGTGTCACGTTTCGCCCGCATCGGCTCTGCGAGACGGAGCACGGCGGCGACAACTACGGACTCACCGCCCCGCAGCGAGAGGCGCTACTGGCAGCCCACCGACAGGGATACTTCGCCGTCCCCCGCGAGGCAGACCTGTCGGAACTCGCGGCGGAACTCGACGCCACCACGTCTGCGATTTCGGAGCGCCTCCGTCGCGGAACGGACCAGTTGATCGACCACACGATTGCCAGCTCCGAACAGTGACAGCAGGCTGGCCGGAGCGCGGCTATTTCGGCGAGCTACCTTCTCTTATAAATTGCTGTACATATGTTGGCAACGGTTAGGGCTGGGACTTGCGTACCATTACATGACGGTGACCCAATATGACCATCCACCAGCACCCACACGTCACTGACCGCGACGCACACTTCGTCGGGGGCGGCATTGCCTCCCTCGCTGGCGCGGCGTTCCTCGTCCGAGACGGCAACATGCCCGGCGAAAACATCCATGTCTACGAAAAGCTGGACGTCGTCGGTGGCGCGATGGACGGCGCTGGCGACCCGGACGAGGGCTACCTGATCCGGGGCGGCAGGATGTTCAACTACCCGACGTACGAATGCACGTGGGACCTCTTCGAGACGATTCCGTCGCTCGAAGACGACTCGCGGTCGGTCAAAGCCGTGATGGACGAGTTCAACGAAGCGCACCCCTCGTACGCGAAAACGCGGCTGATGCACGAGGGCGAACGAATCGACGCGGGCGAGTACGGACTGACGAGTCAGCATCGACAGTCGATAGCTCGGTTGCTCCTCACGCCCGAACCGCGACTCGGTGACACGCGCATCGAGGAGTGGTTCGACGAGTCGTTCCTGGAGACGAACTTCTGGTACGTCTGGGCGACGATCTTCGCGTTCCAGCCGTGGCACAGCGTCGCCGAAGTTCGGCGGTACATGTACCGGTTCCTCCACGAGTTCCCGCGCCTGCACACCATGGAGGGTATCGACCGGACGAAGTACAACCAGTACGACTCGATGATTCTCCCGCTCCGGCGCTGGCTCGAAGACAGAGGCGTCTCCTTCGAGTACGGCCACGAGGTGACGGATATGGATATCGTCCCGTCGCGGACAGGGCGCACCGTCGAGCGGCTCTACTGTGAGACCGACAGCGGCACCGAGTCGGTCCCAGTTGAGCCGTCCGACCTCGTGTTCGTGACGAACGGGTCGATGACCGACGGCTCGTCCATCGGCGGAATGGACGAGGCCCCAGAACTGAACGAGACCGGGGCGTCGTGGGAGCTGTGGAAGTCCATCGCCGAGGACAATCCACAGTTCGGCAACCCGTCGGTGTTCGCGGACAACGTCACGGAGACGAAATGGGAGTCGTTCACCGTCACCCTGCACAACACCGAGCTGTTCGACCACATCGTCGATTTCACGAACGAGGAACCGGGCAACGGGCTCGTCACCTACCTCGGGTCGAACTGGCTGTTGTCGACGGTCGTCGCCGCACAGCCCCACTTCGCGAACCAGCCGGACGACGTGAAGGTGTTCTGGGGCTACGCGCTGTTCCCGGACCGTGAGGGGAACTACGTGGAGAAGCCGATGTCCGAGTGCACCGGCCGCGAGATCCTCCGGGAACTGTGTTACCACCTACAGTGCGAGGACCGGCTCCCGGAGCTACTCGACGACGTGACCTGCATCCCGGCGATGATGCCGTTCATCACGGCGCACTTCCAGCCCCGGGAGCCCGGTGACCGACCCGAAGTCGTTCCTGACGGATCGAACAATCTGGCGTTCCTCGGACAGTACGCCGAACAGCCGCGGGACGTCGTGTTCACCGTCGAGTACTCGGTCCGGTCGGCGATGACCGCCGTCTACGAGATGCTCGACCTTGACCGGGAAGTCCCCCCGGTGACCAAACACTACCGGAAGCCCGGTGTCATCGCGGACACTGTCCGCGCCGCGTACCGCTGAGGGAGGCGACGGCGGTACGGGCGCGGAGATTCCAGCACTTTAGTACGGTGACGGAGATGGGTGTGTATGAACACACCGCCGCTCGCCGTCCGGGGGCTGCGATGGTAAACCTCGCGCTCTCGGCGGCACAGCTCGTCTTGGCGCTGGTACTCGTGGGACTGAACGGCTTTTTCGTCGCCGCGGAGTTCGCCTTCGTTCGCGTTCGCGGCACGTCGGTCGAACAGCTCGCCGACGAGGGGAAGGCCGGCGCAGGCTCGCTTCAGGCAGTGATGGCGGACCTGGACAACTACCTCGCAGTGACCCAGCTCGGGATCACGCTCGCCTCACTGGGTCTGGGGTGGGTCGGTGAGCCCGCCGTCGCGGCGCTCCTCGAACCCGTGCTGGCGCCGATACTGCCGGAGACCCTCCTCCACCTCGTGGCGTTCGCGATCGGGTTCACCATCATCACGTTTCTCCACGTCGTCTTCGGCGAACTCGCGCCGAAGACGTTCGCGATTGCCCAGACCGAGCGGCTCTCGCTGTTGCTCGCACCGCCGATGAAGTTGTTTTACTATCTGTTCTATCCCGGGATCGTCGTGTTCAACGGCTCGGCAAACGCCTTTACGCAGTTGCTTGGTGTCCCGCCGGCCTCGGAAACAGACGAGACGCTCGGCGAGCGCGAGATACGGCGGGTGCTGGCCCGGTCCGGCGAAGAGGGGAACATCGACGCGTCCGAGGTCGCCATGATAGAGAGCGTGTTCGACCTCGACGATACGGTCGTCCGGGAGGTCATGGTCCCGCGACCCGACGTTGTGAGCGTGCCGGCCGACGCCACGCTGTCGGATATCCGGGCAGTCGTTCTCGACGAAGGACACACCCGCTATCCGGTGGTCGAAGCCGACGACAGCGACCAGATCGTCGGGTTCATCGACGTCAAGGACGTGCTGCGGGCCGGCGAGGAAGGTAACGAGAACGCGACTGCCGGCGACATCGCCCGCGAGATACCGGTCGTCCCGGAGACGACGGCTATCAACGATCTCCTCTTGCAGTTCAGGCAAGACCGCCGGCAGATGGCCGCGGTCATCGACGAATGGGGGTCGCTCGAGGGAATCGCGACGATCGAGGACGTGGTCGAGGCCGTCGTCGGCGACTTACGCGACGAGTTCGACGTCGACGGCCGCGAACACGCGATACGCAAGCAAAGCGACGGGAGCTACGACGCCGACGGCGGCGTCCCGCTGTCGACAGTCAGTGAGGCCCTCGGTGTCGACCTCGACAGCGACGCAGTCGAAACCATCGGCGGCCTGGTGCTGAGCCAGCTCGACCGCGCGCCGGAAGTCGGCGACACCGCCGAGGCGGCCGGACACGTGTTCGAGGTGACAGGCGTCGACGGCACCCGAATCTCGACGATACGAATCAGTGAGGGCGATATCGACGACTCGCCGTCGGCCGAGTGAGCGGCCGGTCAGAAGAACTCGTCCAGGTAGACGGGCTCGGAGCGAAAAACGTCCGCGAGCGGCTGGCGAACCGACTCGTCGAGTATCTCCAGCCCGGCCAGCCGGTCGGCGGCGTCGACGCCGTGGGTCCCGACGGCCAACTGGGAGAGCGTCGCGATGTCGACGGTCGCGTCGGCTGCCGAGTCGCTGGCTGGAAGCGGATCGACCGTCGCGGTGCCACCGCTCACTGACAGTCGGAACAGACCGTCGTTCCGGTCGAGCAGCGGGTCGCTGACTGAGAGCGTGCAGTCCAGGTTCTCGGCGGCCCAGTCGAGGCGTTCGAGGTGGCCGACGTCGGTGAGGCGAACCATCGGTCCGGCCTCGACAGTACAGTCGACGGCTGCGGGGTCGTCGACGCGATGGAGCAGGGCAGCGTCAAGCGGTAACTGGAGCGTGATGCGCTCGATCTGTGCGCCGTGGTTCCCGAGAAATGCCAGCAGGGCGCGGCGGGCCTCCTCGCCGGCGGCCGCGAAGTTCGAAACCGAGAGCGTGTTGTCGGCATCGTCCGCGATAGTGTACACGACGTACCCACGGAGGTCCCCGTCGCGTTCGTAGCCGTAGCAGTACGGGAGGCCGCCGTCGTCCCAGTCGGCGAGCGTCCGCTCGCGCCACCACGCTTCCGAGCGGCGGAGCGAGAGCGCCGTTCCGGCGGCTGCAGCGGTCTCGACCCGACGGAGCCGCTCCCAGTCGTCGGCGTCGAGGCGGACCAGCTGTCCGGCGATGGAGTGGTCCGGGAGCGCCGACGGCGGCAGATCGAAGCGGCGATATGTGTTCGCCGTTCCCCAGCCCAGGCGGCGGTAGAACGGCGTCGAAAACGGCCAGAGGGTGACGAACCCGACGTCTGCCTCGCGGTACTCGCGCAGTGCGTGCCGACAGAGGTCGGCAGCGTACCCCTGCCCGCGGTGTTCGGGCGGCGTCGCGACTGCGCCGAGACCGCCGACCGTCGTCGCCGCACCGCGAACGGTCGTATCGAGGAAGTACAGCTTGCAGACGGCCCGGAGGCTGTCGCCGTCGTAGAGGCCGCGCTGGTCGAACAGCGACGGTGGCCAGTCGCCGTCCGGGTCCGGGGTTACGGGGCCTCGTTCGGAAGCGAAGGCGTACTGGAGAATCCGCTGGCAGGCTTCGCGGTCGGTCGCCGGGACAGGGCGGAACTCGGACATACCGTTGCAGGTGGTCGCCAGCTACAGAAACCTAGGCATCTGCGGGCCGTCACCGTGACCTTGCGTTGACCGAGAGCTTCCGGACCTGCCGGCTACCACGGGGCCGACAGAGGACTTTACATCATCGTGGTCGACCGGGCAGTATGGAGTACTCGACGTTCGGTTCGACCGGCATTACCGTCTCGGACATCTGTCTGGGCTGCATGAGCTTCGGAACCAAAGGCGACGAGTGGACGCTCGACCGCGCGGAGAGCCGCGAAGTCATCGAGCGCGCGATCGACCTGGGAATCAACTTCTTCGACACGGCCAACGTCTACTCCGACGGCGAATCGGAGGAAATCCTCGGCGAAGTGATCTCGGAGTACGACCGCGACGAGTTCGTCATCGCGACGAAGGGGTACGGACAGATGCGCGAGGACGACCCCAACTCCGGCGGGCTCTCGCGGAAGGCCATCGAGCAGGAGCTGTCGAACTCGCTTTCCCGGCTCGGGATGGACACCGTCGACCTCTACCAGATCCATCGCTGGGACTACGACACCCCAATCGAGCAAACGATCCGGGCGCTCGACGACGCGGTGCGGCGCGGCCGGGTCCGCCATCTCGGGGCGTCGTCGATGTGGGCCTATCAGTTCGCCGAGGCACTGCACACGTCGGACCGCCGGAATCTCGACCGCTTCGTCTCGATGCAGAACCTCTACAACCTCGTGTATCGGGAGGAGGAACGCGAGATGCTCCCGCTCTGTGACAGGGAAGACATCGCGGTGATGCCGTGGAGCCCGCTCGGCGCGGGCTTTCTCACCCGGCCCCATGAGGAGTTCGACGCGACGACCCGCGGGGAGCACGAGGCCGAAATCGGTCGCCCGTACGCGGCGGGTGGCGGCAGAGAAATCAACGAGCGCGTGCGGGAACTCGCCGCTGAAAAGGGTGTGTCCATGGCCCAGCTCGCCCTCGCCTGGCAGTTCCACAAGGAGTGGGTGACGACGCCGATTCTGGGTACGTCCAGCATCGAGCACCTCGAAGCGGCCGTTGAGGCGCTGGAGATAGACCTTAGCGAATCGGACATCGAATACCTGGAAGAACCCTACGAACCGGTCCCGGTTTCGGGCCACGAGTGAGCGGACGCGCCCGGTGCGGCAGTACAGCGGTGTCCACCGTCGTGGTAGTACAGCGGTGTCCGCTCACGGCACGTACCAGATGCCCCGGTCTTGGTCGAGGAGCGACCCGACGACGATGTGCGGGAGCGCGACGATACTGATGAACACGCTCCAGAACGCCACCGCGCCGGGGAGTACGTTGCCGGTCCCCAGCGGGTTCGGGAACGCCCAGTAGACGGCGACGAGGACGCCGAAGGTGGCCAGCGCTCCGACGACGAGGACGACCCAGGCCCGGAGTGCGACAGTCGAGGGGTCCGCGCCGCCGAGCAGGTCCCAGCGCTCGTCGCCGACCGGTTCGCTCTCGACGGCCGCCGTCCGCGCCACCTGTCTGGCGGAGTACCAGAACGGGAAGTACAGGCCGACGGCGACGAGGACCGGGACGAACGCGAAGTACGCCGCCAGCAGCAGCGACTCCCCCGCGTCGACGAGCCAGGAGCGGCCGCCGCCACGCACGTAGCCCAGCAGGACGTGCGCCGTCAGGGCGAGGCCGTAGCCCGATCCGATGACGATTCGGGTCGTGTCGAACGAGCCTGCGTACGGCGAGAGCGTCCCGGGTTCGACGAGCCCAACCATCAGCGCGCTGAACGCGTGGAATGTCTCCGGCCAGAACACGATGGGGACGAGCATCACCGCGCCGCCGCGGACGGCCGCTGCGAGCCCGCGCTGGAACCGTGTCCGGAGGTGCTCGGTGCCGCTCGTGGCTTCCAGCACCTGCAGGCCGCCGAGCCCGCCTTTCGCCATCGCGACGGTCAGCGCCAGCGCGAGGCCGGCGACTGGAGCCACGAGGAACAGGCCGACGAATCCGCTGATAGCCGCCAGGTACACCGCGACATATCGCCAGCGAAAGGAGGGGCGACGGCGGCGAAGGTTCTCGAAGTGTTCGTACCCGCCGTGGGGGAGATTGAGCGCGACCATCCCGACGAGGTACACCACCATCTGGGCCCGGAGCGGGACCCTGACGCCGATGGTTCCGAGGAGACCGAAGGTGACGGCGAGTACCAGCAGGCTCGCCCGCGAGAGCCAGAGCGACGGGTGACGGTCGGTGTCCCGATGCCGCTGCCAGACGGACCCCAGGCCGGTCGTGGGCATGTCGTGGGCCTAGGGAAATGCTTACAATAAACGATACAAGGGATTCCAGCGAACTGGGAACAGACCGATGGATTGACTGGAGAGATATCCGTTGTGAGGTCCTGGGAATCCGAGGAACCCTTTTTCAAGCGTAGTCGCTAGCGGTGGATATGCGTGATGGCCTCCCTCGCGACCTGACGGTCACCGTCGTCGGCGGCGGCTTCGGCGGCCTCTCGGCCGCGTGCTACCTGGCCGACGCCGGGGCCGACGTGCGACTGCTCGAACGCCACGACCGCCTCGGCGGCCACGCGGGCGTCCTCGAACGCGACGGCTTCCGGTTCGACACCGGTCCGTCGTGGTATCTGATGCCCGACGTGTTCGAGCGCTTCTTCGGCCATTTCGACCGCGAGCCCGGGGACTACTACGAACTGGAGCGACTGGACCCCCAGTACCGGGTGTTCTGGAAGGACGGCGACCGCGTGACGATGCGGCCGAACCGCGAGAACGCCCGCGAGGTGTTCGAGTCCTACGAGGACGGAGCCGGCGACGCACTGGCTGACTATCTCGACACGGCCGAGCGGAACTACGACCTCGCGATGGACCGGGTCGTCTACGAGGGCCGCGAGCGGTTACGGGACTACGTCGACACTGACCTCCTCCCGCTCGCGCCGCGGGCGCGGCTGTTCGGCTCGATGGACGACTACGTGGGCCGCTACATCGACCACCCGAAGCTCCGGCAGCTGCTCGAATACACGCTGGTGTTTCTCGGCGGCGCGCCACACAACACCCCGGCGCTGTACAGCATCATGAGCCACGTCGACCTGAACATGAACGTGTTCTACCCGGAGGGCGGTATCGCCGGCGTCGTCGACGGCCTCGGGTCGCTGGCCCGGGAACTCGGCGTCGACATCCAGACCGGGACCGAGGTCCAGCACATCGCCGGCGAGGCGGGGGCGTTCGAACTGACTACCGAGGACGGCGTCCGCACCTCGGACATCGTGGTCAGCAACGCCAACCCCGCCTACACCGAGCAGAGTCTCCTCGACCCCGACGCGCGCGACCACGACCCGGGCTACTGGGACGACCAGACCTACGCGCCGTCGGCGTTCATGCTGTATCTCGGCGTCGAGGGCGACGTGGGTCCACTGGCCCACCACTCGCTGGTGCTGCCGACGGACTGGGACGGCCACTTCGAGCAGATATTCGACCGCCCGGCGTGGCCTGACGACCCCGCTTACTATCTCTCGGTCGCGTCGAAGACCGACGAGACGGTCGCCCCCGACGGCCACCACGCCGTCGTCGTCCTCGTCCCCATCGCGCCGGGACTCGACGACGGTTCCGAGATTCGCCAGGAGTACCGGGAGTTCGTGCTGGCCGACCTCGCCGAACAGACCGGCGTGGACCTCCGTGACCGCATCGTCGTCGAGGAGTCGGCGTGTGTCAGCGAGTTCACCGAGCACTTCGGCGACCCCCAGGGAACGGCCCTCGGACTGGCCCACACGCTGTTCCAGACCGGGCCGCTCCGCCCCGGCCACCGCGCCGGCCTCGAGGGGCTCTACTACACCGGGGCCTACACGACGCCCGGTATCGGGATGCCGATGTGTCTCATCAGCGGCGAACACACCGCCCGCGATATCATCGAGGACAGCCCGTTCGAGACGGAACCGGACCGCTCGGTCTCGACGGCGGACTGACGCCGACCTCCCGATAGGCAGTTCTCGCGATCCGTCTGCGTCGCGGCATGACGCCGCGACCCACGGACCGCAACCCAGCCTCGAACGGTTTATTGTCCCCCTTCAGGTAACGAGGGCATGGAGAAGCTCCGCGAGTCGCTGCACGAGGCCCCGATCATCGACAAGGACGGATACTCCTACCTGGTCCACCCGCTCAGCAACGGCGTCCCGATGCTGGAGCCGGAACTCCTGCGCGAGGTCGTCGTCGGCGTGACGCGGGCGGCCGACCTCGACGTGGACAAGATCGTCGCGCCGGAGGCGATGGGTATCCACATCGCGACCGCGCTCTCGCTCCAGACGGACATTCCGCTCGTGGTCATCCGCAAGCGTTCCTACGGCCTCGACGACGAGGTCCCGCTGCACAAGACCACCGGCTACTCCGAGTCGGAGATGTTCATCAACGACATCGAGGCGGGCGACGACCTGCTCATCGTCGACGACCTGCTCTCGACCGGCGGGACGATGGCCGCGATCTGCGAGGCGCTCGACGATATCGGGGCGGATATCTCGGACATCGTCGTCGTCTTCCGGAAACAGGGCGAGTCAGCGCTTGACGACACCGACTACGAAGTGACCAGCCTGCTCGATATCTCGGTCGATCAGAACGGCGTCACCATCCACGACTGAGAAGGACTGCTGTCCCTGTTTACGCCTGCTCGACAGCGGCGGCCATGTGCTCTCGGGCTTCCTCGGGCGTCATCCCGCGAACGCCACACGCACAGGAGAGCAGTTCGGGGTCGGTCAGGTCGTCGACCTCCTCGGCGCTGGCCCGCTCGAGCGCGTCGTCCGCGGCGTCGTAGTCGAAGGTCACGCGATACGTGACCTGTGCCACGCCCTCGATCTGGTGGGACTCGTCGGGGTCCGGGTTCGCGATAGCCTCGGCGTGCTCTTCCTGCATCGCGGACTTCCACTGTTCGAGGTTCGCCTCGGGGTCCGAATCGTCGGGCATACGCTGGCTGTCGGCGGGGAGACTGAAAAAGCGAATGCTGACGAGTCAGCGCGGGGGCAGCCGTGAGACGGGTCGGTTCTCGGAACGCTTTTTTCACCGGCCGCCGCCGGCTTTGCTGTGGTCGACTCCCGATTCGTCTCTGACAAGTCTCGGCTCCTGTTGGCTGCCGCGACAGCCGTCGCCGCCGTTGCGACGGCCGGCAGCCTCTATCTCTCGCTGGGCCTCGGGCTGACCCCTTGTCAGCTCTGCTGGTACCAGCGAATCCTGATGTATCCGCTGGTGGTCGTCCTCGGCGTCGCAGCCGTCGAGAACCGCCCCGGCGTCGTTCGGACGGCGCTGCCGCTGGCGGTGCCGGGTGTCGCCATCGCGGCCTACCACTCCTGGCTGCAGGTGAGCCAGACCACCTGCGGTCTCGGGGCGGTTAGCTGTGCCCAGATACAGTACCGGGTGTTCGGCCTGACCGTGCCGAACCTCTCGCTGACGGCGTTTCTCCTGGTGACCGGGCTGGTCGTCGCGGCGTCCGTGAAGCGGTCGTAGAGTACCGGTCAGCCTTCGCCGGGACCGCGCCCCTTTTTCGGATCGCCCGACGTGGCCCCGGTATGGAGTACACACGACTCGGTTCGACCGGGACGACGGTCTCTCAGCTGTGTTTCGGCACGTGGCGCTTCGGCCGGGAGACCGGCGGCGTCGTCGAGACCGACCGCGATGAGGCCCACGACCTGCTCGATGCGGCATGGGAGCGGGGCATCAACTTCATCGACACCGCCAACGTCTACGGCAACCCCAACGGAACCAGCGAGGCGTACATCGGGGAGTGGCTCGACGACTACGACCGCGAGGACTTCGTCATCGCCTCGAAGGTGTACTTCCCCTTCGACGGCCGCGGCGAGCCCGGGCCGAACGATTCGGGCCTGGGCCGCAAGCACATCCGCGCCCAAATTGAGGGGACGCTAGACCGCCTCGACACGGACTACCTCGACCTCTACTACATCCACCGCTGGGACGAGCACAGCGACATCGAGGAAACGCTGTCGACGCTCGACGACCTCGTCCGCGCGGGCAAGATACACCACCTCGGCGCGTCGACGATGGCCGCCTGGCAGCTGACCAAAGCGCTCTGGAAGAGCGACGTAGAGGACTACGAGCGCTTCGAGGTGACACAGCCGCTGTTCCACGCCGGCTACCGCGACGACGTGAAGGACTACCTCGACGTGTGTGCCGACCAGGACATGGCCGTCTGTCCGTACTCGCCGCTGGCCGGTGGCTTCCTCACGGGCAAGTACGAGCGCACGGACGACGACGACCCGACGGCCTTCGAAGGGCCGGAAGGCGCCCGCGGCTCGCTGTCCGACCGCTTCGAGGACTTCTACCTCTCGGAGCGCGGCTGGCACGTCCTCGACGAACTCCGCGCCGTCGCGGACGAACTCGACGCCACGCCCGCACAGGTCGCGCTCGGCTGGCTCATCGAACAGCCGGACATCACCTGCGTTCCCATCGTCGGGGCCCGCACCGTCGACCAGCTCGACGAGAACGTCGGCGCGGCGGACATCTCGCTGTCCGACGACCAGTTCAACCGGATCGTGAGTGCGCGGTACGCCGAGGACGGCGAGCGCTGGGGCCACCGGGAATGACTGCTAGGTTGTGTATTCTCGGCCGGAATACGCCCCAGCGCCGCTTCTAACAGCTAGAAAGCCCCTGGCTTTGGCTCGCGGCTCCGCCGCTCGCCAAGACGACCGGGGTCCCTCGTGACCCGCGGCTTGCTGCGCGTGCTTCGGGTGCTTACTGCGCCGGGGTTCCCCGATAGCGCGGTCCCTTCCAGTCCAACCCAGCCCAGTTTGACCAACCGACTGCAGGTGGGACTGAAAGGGGCGAGGCGCTGGACGTTCGAGACGAGGCAAGCACTGGAGCGAACAGAGTGAGCGAAGGACACAGCGAGTCGCAGTAGCCCAGTGCCTCGGGGCTTTCTGGTTCTTTGGGGTCGCAGTCACCCAGACCGCTACTGAAAGCGCGGTATCGATTCCGTCAATCCGCTTCGGCGGGGTCGACGACCTCACCGGTCGCCGGATACACGCCGACCTGGTCGCAGTGGCCCGCCAGCGGGCACGCGTCGGGGTCGTCCAGACAGGCCGGCTTCCGGGCGCTACAGTACTCGCGGCCGAACTGAATCATCGCGGTATGCCCGAACCCGCATTTCTAACCTATAGAGTAATACGTCGTAATACCTAAGTGCATAGCCTGTGACGTAAAAATATGGCAGATACGACCGTGGTAAGCGTCAAGATTCCACGAGATACGAAACAGACGTGGGAAGAGTACGCGGAGGAAAATCCCGACGTCGATTCAGTGAGTCACCTGATTCGTCTCTCCGTGATGAAGGAGATGGACGCCTCAGACGAGCCAGAGACGGGGTCGAGTGTCGAGCAAGCCGAGTCATCGGCGGAAGTCCTCGAATCGCTCAAGCGGATACAGAATTCCATCAGCGAGGTAGACGACCGACTCACAGCTATCGAGAAGGAATCGAAGGCAGAGGGACCGGGATTCGATATACAGAACACAGTTTTCGATGTTCTGCCAGAATCGACGATACCTCCCGGTCTACCACCAGAGGACATTGATGGAGAGGGAGCGGTTTCTTCATCCGAGGTTGCTGAAAGCGTAGGATTACCCGAAGAGGACGTCTCGAAGGCATTGATTCGACTCCACGAGAACACGGCTCAGGTTGTCCGAGCGAGAGGGCCTGACGGCGAACTTCTCTACTGGACCCGACCATGACGTTCGAGCAAATCATCTCTCGAATCGAATCGAAAAAAGTCGACTCCACTGCACGGAGGTACGTCACCAACATCAGGGACTTCAACGAGTGGCTTGCGGAGGAGTATCCCGAGGTGACGATATTCGACGTCGACTTTCTCCACATCGAGGAGAATCTTGAGGAGATGAAGGACGACGGATATAGCGCGAGTTCAATCGGAATTCGTCAAGCTGCCCTCTCCGGGTTTTATAAAGAGTCTTTGAAATTCGTGGAAGCTGGAAGGCTTGACGTCCACCTTGAAGAGAATCCCGTGGAGGACGTCGACTTGTCCGATTGGTCAGACCTCGACAAGAGGAGCCAGAAAGCGCAGGAGTCGAAGGAGGACGTTACCTACCTGACCAGTGAACAGGTGGAAGAACTGGTGGAGAACGTCGGCTCCCCGAAGCTCCGAAACGAGTTGATAGTGAGGCTCCTGTTCCAGACAGGGCTACGTTGTGGGGAACTCGTGAACACGAGAGTCGACGACGTTGATACGGACTCACGTGAAATGCGAGTACACTCACAGAAGTCACATCGCAATCGAGTCGTCTACTATCAGCCGAGTCTCGATGTGCTGATGAACCAGTGGCTCAATGGCGGGTATCGAGATTCACTCGTTCCAGCATCGGACTCGCCGTATCTGTTCCCGACATACCAGAGCGAGCAGATCTCGGAATATTCGATTACTCGTATCGTCTCAACTGCCGCGGAGGAAATGGGACTTCAGGAAGTATATGGGACAGATATGAACGGGAACGACCGACACAAAATCACCGCACATACCCTGAGACACTCGTTTGCGGTAGCCGCGCTTAAGGGAGGAATGAACGTCCGAACTCTTCAAAAAGCACTGGGTCATTCCAAGCTCGAAACAACCGAAGTATATCTTGATTTGGCAGAAGAGGACGTGAAAGAGGCGTTTAGTCGACTAGAGATTTAATGTTCGTTGTCTTTTTGTCCTTACCAGAATAGGTTTTAAATAGGGCATTCAACATTATATTCCATGGAGCGTGGTATGAGTGATGAGGAATTGCTGTCTCTATTGAGGGATATTGACCCGTTCAAATTTGAGGGAATCATAGGCGAAATATGGGAAAATATGGGCTACTCAGCAGATGTTCGACAGGAGACGCAGGACCGCGGAATTGACATAATTGCTAAAAAATCTGACCCCTTCGAGCGGAAGCAATTAATCCAAGTCAAGAGATATTCTGGGGAAAATAATATTGGAAGTCAAAAAGTTAGAGAGTATAGTACATTATATCAGCAAGAGCCTAATGTTGACACTGTTATCATCATCACTACTGGATATTTTACCAAGCAAGCGACTCAGCTAGCGGATGACCTAAATGTTGAAATTTTGAACGGAGAAGAGTTGATTTCTGAATTTGGCACCTACTTCAATACGTTAAAAAAGAACATTAAGAAAAAGAAGAAAGAGAAGAGAAGAAACCAGCAACAAGAGAAACAAAAAAAGCGCCAAGAAAAGCAGGGGAAGAACAAAAAACAACACAACGGAGGCACTGAAATATCTGAACCAATTAGTCTTGAACCGTCTGGCGAAAATGACGGTCGAGACGAACAAATCTGGGAAGTTGAAGAAGAATTTGACAAAAAGAGATAATTTGCTTTTGACAACTCTGGCACAATTACTGAATCGTCACTCAATGTCACTCCTCGACATATAGGAGCAGGCTACTACTTGCCTCGACGTCGCATTGGCCACAGCACCCCAATCAAGTGAAGCACCATCCATATCTGCTGTATACGCGATATGAGGCAACTGTGAAGCCATATAGACTATTCCAGCAGTTTCACCTGATTCAGTCAACCCGTGTTTATGACGGAGCGTCAGTGCGCCCTCCCTTGCTCGATTGCCCATACCCTCGGGTGGAGCGAGTGGACACTTTTCCACGAACTTCTCAACGAGCGGTTGCAATTCCTCGAAGGTCGGTGTACCATCTATCCAGAGATAGATATGGATATGCGGAGTAGCGAACTCGTCAGTTCCTGCAACGACACGAGAGTACTCCCAGTCGTAATCCCTCAAGCGGTAACGGAGAGTATTCATCACATCGCTCATAGAGTCCATCAGAGCATCGAGAACCGATAAAGGTGGAATATATGCTCCCTCCATCACTGGCGGAACTCGAAGTGATATCAGAGCAGTCGAGAGGTTATCGTACCGTTTCTGGAGTTGTCTATCTGTCTCCAAGAATCTCCGATAGTCTTTCTTTGACCGTCTATGGAGTGTTGTCGGAACAGGGGAATTGAGTTGCCCAATCCGATGACGGCGATATGCACGACGGGACTGCTTCCACGATTTGATATTGCTTCCGTCAGAGATATAGATAGACGGTATGTCGTTCTGGTGGGACTCATCTCCGAGTTTCGTGGATTCTCGTATTTCATGGATTTCGCCAGAGTTGTCATAGGCCGGGTCAAGAGGCTCTGGCTCATCAAGTCTCAACTGGCTCTCAACATCTTCTGTATCTACTAACATAGCCGAACCGGATTATCCCAGAATAGAACTACTCGTAGTCAGGTCGAGTGTCAGGGGACGTTCCGTTACGTCGTATCTGTCGGAGTCGTCGTCGCTTCTTTTCTTCTTGAGATAATTTGGAATTAATAACTTTGTCAGAGGGAGGAGCCTCTTCGTCCGCCACATTTCGGAGGGCGTTGATAATCACTTCATCCTCTACTTGCTTCAACCGAGAGGCAAGGTCATCACTGGCGTCGACATAGTATTCAGTCATCTTCAACCACCTCATCCAGAAGTGTCTCCACTGCTTTTCCAAGCGGAGCATATGAACCAAATTTGTATTCTCTATACTTCTCTAATCTTTCCTTAGTCGCAGGCGTTAGCCGAATTTGTTTACTTCTTGTCTGCATTTCATTAACACCATGTATATAATATATGTATCGGAACTTAAAAAAGAAAACAGGAATATCCTTCATGGGGATATTGAAGAATATAGTATATTCGCATATTTTCTGGATATATTCCAGATATATTGTCAACTGGATAGAATGCTTAGAAAAGAGTTGGAATTATTGGTATATTTAAAAAATTAGTTTACAGACTCTTTTGGGTCAATCACAGTTCCGTTCCTCTCATCGATTCCAACCCGTTCGCACAAATCATAGAGTGGGCAGGCCTCAGGACCCTCACCATCGAGGCAAGCTGGCTTGCGTGCCTTGCAGTACTCGCGACCGAATTGAATCATGGCAGTATGCCCAAATCCACACTTCTCGGGCGGTACACCGCCTTCTCGAAGCCGGATTGTTTCCCCATCTTGTTTTACTTTGTAATACTCGTCGGATGAGAACCCGCATTTCTCCGCCGGCACGTCGCGCTCCAGATACTCGCGGACGGTCTCGTGATCGGCGTCGGCCGGGGCCAGCCCCATCCGACGGGCGATGCGGTGGACGTGCGTGTCCACCGGAAACACGCCACCGCGGCCGCCCGCGAACAGCAGGACGCAGTCGGCGGTCTTCGGGCCGACACCGTTCATGTCGAGCAGCGTCGACCGCACTGCGTCGGGATCGCCGTCTCGGACGAACTCGTCGAAGCCCGCTTCGCCGCCGTACTCCTCGCAGATACGCTGAGCGAGGGCGATGATGCGCTCGGATTTCTGGTTGTAGAGCCCGGCCGAGGAAATGGTCTCGGCGAGTTCGGGCTGGTCGGCGTCGGCCAGCGCACGGGCGAGGTCAGCATCGGTGCCGCCACCGCTTGCGGCCCCGCCGTCGCTCCCGTACCGCGCCATCAGTTCGTCGTGAGCGGGCTGGCTCGCCTTGTCCGAGGTGTTCTGACTGAGGATAGTCCGGACGAGGCACTCGAAGGCGTCCCGGCCGCCGTAGGTCTTCGTCCAGTACATTTCGCCGAGGTGATCCACGATGGCTTCGGCCCACGTCCCCGCCGTTTCCGGGTCGAACGTTGTCGACTGGCCGCCGCCGGCAGCCCCACCGCTGATGTTCTCCGCTGGTTCCTCGTCGCTCATGGTCGATGCCAAGGCTGGCGGACCCAAAACGCCTGCCCCGAAATACCGGTGGCAGTGTCGATTCGCCAGACACCGGTGGCTAACAAGAATCGGTGTTCCAGTGTGGTCCACGGCAAAGGACCTGAAATGGGGCGTCCTTGGGGCGAGACGCCCACGGGACAGACACGATAAAACTCGTGGCGCGCGGCGACGGGCTATGCCCACGGTGGTCGTCGCCGCTGAAGATGGTCGAAGCTGACAGGTCAGAACACGCTCACGTCCTGGCTCTCACCCCCTGTAGGGCGGCGGTTGCGCGGACGACAGGGACGGCAGCACCCGACTCGCTACGGCGACAGATGTCCCGCCTCGATGTGGCCTGGTCGCCCGGCATACAATTGTTTAGGCCACCCTAAAACACAAAAAGCCATCGGTTTCTAGGCGAGCCAAAAGTCTGGGTGGGTTACTCCTCGACGATGACGGTGCCAACCATCCCCGCGGCTTCGTGCGGAATACAGACGTAGCCGTGTTCGCCGGCCGTTTCGAACGTGTGAACGTAGCTCTGGCCGGACTGAACTGCTCCCTCTCCGCTCTCCCAGCCCTCGCGTGCGGCCGATTCGCTCTCGAACCCACCAGAGGCCCAGTAGGTCGCGTCTTCTGGGAGGTCGTCCTCGACAGCGGTGACCGAGTGCGGTTCGCCGCCGACGTGTTCCCAGGCGACTTTATCGCCGACGCTGACAGTGAGTTCTTCTGGCGCATACGCCACTGCTTCCATGTCGACGACGTGGTCAGCGTCCTCGGGAACGCCCTCAACGACGTTCGGGCCGCCGGACAGCAACGATTCGGTTTCCTCTGACACCTCGCCGCCGTGGCCGCCGGACCCGCTCGGGGCGCTATCGACAGCGCCGACGACAGCGAACTGCCCGGTTCGTGTGACATCCGCCATCCGTGTCGGGTTGCCGTCGCCGTTCGTCAGCCCCTTCGAATAGTCGCTCAACGCAGCCTCGAAGTTCTCGTAGGCGTCGTGGTCCGCTTCCTCCAGCATCTCGTGAACCCGTGCTTCCTCGAACGTCGCGAAGACGTCCTGCACGATGGCCGTCGCGGCCTCACCGTTGCCACCGGCGCTCCCGGCGATGGCGTACGCCGCCGCGATGGCCTCGTCGTTGAACGCCGTCGCCGCAGCGGTGACGTCCCCGCCGTCCTCAGCAGCGGAGCGAACGTCCGTCAGTGTCGATTCGAAGCTCTCGTAGGTTTCCTCGTCGGCTTCTTCCAGTGCCTCGTGGAAGCCCGCCGCGCCGCTCTCGAAGTGGGCGAAGGTGTCCTGAATGACCGTCGCCGCGCGATCAGTCTCGGACAACGCCGCGAGCCCGGCCGCGTCGAAGGCCCGACCGATCATGTAGTCGGCCTCCGCCCCGCTGGCGACGGCCGTCGACAGAGCCGCTTCGAAGTCAAGCAGGGCCTGCTGGACCCCGTCGTGATGGGTCGCCACGGCCTCGCTGTCGTCGTTCTCGTAGGCCGACTGGAGCGACGTGAGGTGTTCCTCCTCGAAGCGGTGGTAGAGGTCCTCGCTCTCGTGTTCCATCGTCTCGTGGAAGCCGAGTTCGTTCTCCTCGAAGCGGGCGAACACATCCGAGACGATAGTCGCGGCGCTGTCGGCGTCGCCGAGGCGATACAGTTCGCGGGCGTCCGCGATGCGCGCACGGAAGAAGGCTGACTCCAGCGCCGCCCGGGCGTCCTCGCCGCCGACCAGCGCTTCGATACCGGTCACGAGGTTCGTGTCGACCGTTTCGATGGCACTGTCGATGTCGTCTCCGCTACCGTTCTCGATGGCGCTGGAAAGGTCCTCCAGCCCGCCCTCGAAGGCTTCGTAGGCCTCGCCGTCGGCCTCCTCCAGCGCGTCGTGCGCGTTCGCTCCCTCGAAGTGAGCGAACACGTTCTCGACGGCCGTCGACGCTGCATCGGCCGCGTCGTTGGCGGCGAGCCAGTCCGAATCAGCGACGCGGGCACGGTAGCTGTCCAGCGTGACCGTGTGCGCGTACGCCTGCCCGGGACCGCCGGCGGACGCGAGCGCGGCGGCGTCCCAGCCGCGGGCCTGCATCGTCGAGAGGTGGCCCGCGCCGGCGACCGACTCTGGCTGGACCAGCGCGTACGCGCCCGTAACGGTCGCATCGAGCGCGGCGCGGGCCTGTTCAGTGACGCCGCTTGCGTCTTCATTGCCCGCGGCGGAACCGATTCCGGCCAGTGCGTTCTCGAAGGCTTCGTAGGACTCCGCATCCGCCTCCTCGATCTGGCTGTAAACCAGCGCGTCTTCGAACGCGGTCATCGTCTCCTCCGCGATGGTAGCGGCCGCTTCGAAAGCGCCCAGCGCCGCGACCATGGCGGCATTGCTCGCCCGACTACCCAGCACGAGCAGGTCAAGCACTCTGGTGGCCTGCTGTCCGGCAGCGGCCTGCTGAGCCGTCTGGAGATGGCTCGACGCCTCGTCCGCGGCCGAGGCAGCTCCGGACACGTCGCCCTCGGACAGCGACGACTGGACCGTCCCAAGCGCGTCCTCGAACCCCTCGTACGCTGACTCAGACGTAGATTCAAGCTGTTCGTGGGCCCCGTACTCACCCGACGCGCCTTCGAAGCGAGCGAAAACGTTCTGCGCGACAGTCGCCCCTGCACCGGGCGCACCAGCCCGGCCCAGCGCGACGGCGTCGTACAGCCGCGCCCGGTAGACGTTCCACTCGGTCGCGACAGCGGTCATCGGCCCGACCGAAACCTCGCTTTCGCCCCCATCGTCGGTTTCTGTAGCCGTTCCCTGTTCCGTCGCCGCTTCGGTGTCCGCTGACGCCGTGTTCGGTTCGGACGACCCCTGGCTTGGACATCCAGCAAGCAGTCCCGTCGCAGCTATCCCCACCGTCTTCAGCAAGTCGCGTCTCTGTGGCATGCAGTCGATTAGGCAAGCCTAAAAGACTTAACAGCACCGATTTTTCGGCGAGCCTAAACCGTTGCGTGGTTACACGTCGTCACAGTGAGACGGAAACTGTGTCGCCGGTACTGACACCGAACGCTTCGTCGCCGCGGCCGCGGTTGACCGCGAGTTCGACGTTCCCGTGGCTGCCGACGGTGACGAGTCGCTGGCCCTGGTCGACGGCGGCGTAAGCTCGGCGGACTGGGGCCTCGACGCCGTCGACCGCGACCGCCCCGCCGAACCGATCCGCGAGTACCTCACCGGGAATGTTCGTCACGGCGTTCCCGAAGTCATCGACGACGAGCACCTCGCCGGTCGCTCCGTCACCCTCGACTGCGGCCTCCGGAAACCGGCGGTCGACGTATTCGTCGGTCGGCTCGATTTCGGGCCGTATTTCGATGTTATCGACGCCGGTGTCGTGGACGGCCGCTGCGGCGGGCGCGAACACGTCCCGCCCGTGGAAGGTCGTGCTTGCGGGGTCGTCGTAGGCCCAGGTGAACACGTCGAACGCGTCCGCCCCGTCGGTCTCGTCGTCGGCCAGTTCGCGGGCGACCGGCAGGAGGACGCCGTTGTCCGGGCCTACGAGCGCGTGCTCGCCTGCGCGAACTACGAGGGCGTCTCTGTCGGTCCCGACGCCCGGGTCGACGACGACACAGTGGACTGCCGGCGGGAAGTACGGGAGCGTCTGCGTGAGCCAGAACGCCGCCGCCCTGACATCTTGCCGTGGAAAGTCGTGGGCGATATCCTCGATACGCGCGTCCGTCGCCTGACAGATGACGCCTTTCATCGCTGCGGGGTACGGCGAACCGAAATCGGAACTCAGCGTAATCATCAGTCGTCTAAGTCGTCGAGCGATTCGGTGACCGACTCGTCGCTTGCGGTGTACCGTTCGAGCGAGTCGCTGTCCGAAACGTGCTGGAGCCGCTTGATGCCGTGGATCTCCTCGATGACCTGCACGACGGACGGCGGGACCCGGTCGCGCCAGGACTCGTCGTCGATCATCCGCTGGCGGATCTCACTTCCCTCCAGCCGGTCGCGGTCGAACATCGGCGACTGGCGGACCTCGATGCCGGCCTCCTCGAACAACCGGACGACCAGCGGGTTGTTCGAGTACGCCACGTCGAAGTCTGGACACATGCTTTCGACGTGGCTCACCCAGACGGCGTTGCGGTTGATGTCTTCGAGGGGCACGACGTAGGTCGTCAGGTCGTACTCCGCGACGGCCTTCGTGATCATCATGATCCGCTCACCGGCGGTAAAGGGGTCGTGTGTGGTGTGTGAATCGTCGGCGCTTCCGATGCCCAGAACGAGCTCGTCGACCTCCTCCGAGATCCGCTCGACCATCGAGTGATGGCCGTTGTGGTAGGGCTGGAAGCGACCGATGTAGAACCCACGCATATTCCCCAGTGGGTGTGGTGGTTTGATAAACCCGACGACGCGGTACTGCCGGAATACGACCCCACCCAATTCGGACGCAGTCCTGCGGTTTCTGGGGTGTTGCAACAACCGACACGGGGAGAAAGTATATCAGTCGACAGGCCTTCCGTGAGTATGTTAGCAACGTTTGTATGAGCGACAACACCGACACCGACGCGACTCCCGACCCTGACCGGGAGGCAAGCGACGCCGGGGAGGAGGCGTCGAACGGCGGGGCCCAGCAAGACCCCGACGACCCTGCCTCTGAACCCTCGGCTGACGAGCCATCCGACCCGTCCGAGGAGCGATGGGGCGGCGAGGGAGAAACGTCCGAAACGACACTCGGAAGCGATGTCCAAGTTGACGGCGAGTCCGAGCTGGAAGGAGATGAGGAGGATCTCCTCGGCGGTCTCGAAATCGAATCGACCGCCGACATCGAAGTTCCAGACCGACTCGTCGACCAGGTCATCGGGCAGGACCACGCCCGTGACGTGATCAAGAAGGCGGCCAAACAGCGCCGCCACGTGATGATGATCGGCTCCCCCGGGAC
>ENA-ORCR01000146-ORCR01000146.1-marine-metagenome-genome-assembly--contig:-NODE-146-length-71357-cov-6.941540_pt1 | contig 71357 bp, 74 predicted proteins | sample MGYA00237782_ERZ508514 | MGnify/ENA primary metagenome ERZ508514 (study PRJEB26185, sample SAMN06268960) | marine metagenome | isolation source: Eden Landing Ponds, San Francisco, CA, USA | place...
TTCGCCGTCCGCAACTCCGGCGTCAAGGGCGTCGTCGAGGGCGTCGGCGACCACGGCTGTGAGTACATGACCGGCGGCGCCATCGTCGTGCTGGGCGAGACCGGCAAGAACTTCGCGGCCGGGATGTCCGGCGGCGTCGCCTACGTCTACGACCCCGACGGCGAGTTCGCGTCGAAGTGCAACACCGGCATGGTGTCGCTCGACGACACGCTGGAGGGCAAGGACCGCCAGATGATCACCCGCCTCGTCGAGAACCACGCCGCCTACACGGACTCCGACCGCGCGGCCGAACTCTTAGACGACTGGGACGCCGAACTGGAGAACTTCACGAAGGTGATGCCCGACGCCTACGCCGAGGTCATCGCCGACCGAGAGCGCGACGACGTGCGCAACGAACCGCCGGCGAAGGCCGCGCCGAGCGCCGACGCGGCCGAGGCTGACTTCGTGGCCTCCGTCGACGACTGAACGCCGTCGGCGACCGTCGCCTTTCGGTCGATTCGCCGCTTCGCAACCGAGCGCGTGTCATTCTCTAGCAATAGTTATGCGAGCACAGCGCGTAGCTACGCGGTGGCGATACCCATGGCGACCACAGAGACCGGGGGAGCCGCTGGACTGTCCGACGAGCGACTCGTCGAGGCGTTCCTGACCGCGTTCGTCGGAGGCGATGCGGACCGCATCTCCGACCTCGTGACCGAGGACTGCGTCCTCCACCAGCCCCGCTGGCCGCTCGATAGAGCGGGGAAGGCGGCCGTCATCGACGCGACGAGAGCGAACGAGGGGTCGTTCACCGATCTGGCGATCGAGGTTGAGCGGTCCGTCAGTGCCGGTGACGAGGTCGCGGCCTACACCACGGCGCGGGGGCGGAACGTCGGTCCGATTCGGACGGCGACGCGCGAGATCGCGCCCACGGGGAAGACCTTCGAGGTCCCACAGTTCGGCCACTACCGAATCGAGGACGGTCGCATTGCCGAGGCCTGGGTGCTCGCCGACGCGCTCGGAATCGCGGAACAACTCGGGAACCTCCCGACGGGGCCCGGTGCGCTCGTGGGAATTCTCCTGCGCCAGTTCAGGTGGCGTCTCGGCGGACGCGGCGCGCTCGACTGAACGCGTCGAACCAGTGTCCGGGCGGGGCCGCCTGTCCGGTCCCGGCCCCGACCGTTTTATCGACTCCGTCCGACAGCCAGGTATGGACAGCGTCCTCGTCATCGGGGGTACCAGATTCATCGGGCGACACGCCGTCACCGAGTTCCGCGAGGCCGGCTACGACGTGACGATGCTCAACCGCGGCCGTCACGACGACCCCTTCGGCGACGGGGTCGAGCGCGTGACCGGCGACCGGCGCGACCGAGACGCACTCGAAACCGCCCGGGACCGGGTCGACCCCGACGCCGTCGTCGACTGCGTCGCGTACTTCCCCGAGGACGTGGCGACGGCGACGGACGTGTTCGCCGACACGGAGGCCTACGTCTACGTCTCCAGCGGCGCGGCCTACGGCGAAGGGCGGGTGCCAAAGCGCGAGGACCAGACCGCGCTGGAACCGTGCGACGACGAGCAGGCCACCACGGACAGCGCGGCGACCTACGGCCCGCGCAAGGCCGAGGGCGACCGGGAGGTGTTCGCCGGGGCCGAGAACGGCGTCCGCGCGATGAGCGTCCGGCCCACCGTGGTCTACGGCCCCCACGACTACACCGAGCGCTTCGCCTACTGGGTCGACCGGGTCGCCGTGCAGGACCGAATCGTCGTCCCGAGCGACGGCCTCAGTCTGTGGCAGATGGCGTACGTCGAGGACGTCGCGACCGCGCTCCGGACCGTCGCCGAGCGCGGTGAGGCCGGCGAGGCGTACAACGTCGGGGACGAGCACGCGCCGATGCTCACCCAGTGGGTCGACCTGCTCGCCGAGACGTGCGAGACTGGCGTCGAGCAGATCGGCGCGACGGCGCGTGACCTCGCTCGCGAGGGCCTGGAGCCTCAGGACTTCCCGATGTACCGCGCGACGCCCCACGTCCTCAGCGTCGAGAAGATCCGGTCGCTGGGGTGGTCCTCGACGCCCCACCGGGTCGGACTCCAGCGGACCGTCACCGAGCACCGCGAGAACGACCGAACGGGCCGGCAGTACGGCCCGGACCGGGACACCGAGACGGCGGTCATCGAGCGCGTCACGGAGTGAGCCACTCCGGTCGAGGGCCCCGAATCACGGCGACCGAAGCGTCGTGTGCTTGACCTCGTAGTCCTCGAGGAACGCGCCGTACCCGCCGACGGAGAGGTGCACCTGGCCGGTGTCGACGACCAGCGAGTTCTCGAAGCCGAAGTCGCTGCTGCCCGGTTCGACGAGGTTCTGTCGGACCGAGACCACCTCGCCGGTCAGCATCTCGAACGAGCGGTCCGACCCCGTCGGTCGGGCGTACAGTTCGGCGACGAACCGCTCACCGGCCCGGCGGAGAAGCGTCGCCGTGAGCACGACCTGGCGGAACATGTCGTAGCTGGCCGGCAGGTCCGGCGGGCGCGACACCAGGACCTCCTCGCCCATCGGCCAGTAGTTTCCCAGGTAGGAACCGACGAGCACGGACGCCACGGCCTCCTGCGTGAAGGTGATCGCTCGCGTCTCGTCGTGGTCCCAGCCCAGCGTCGACGCCGGCGAGACGAGGCCGCGCTGCTGGTCCGTCGCGAGCATGGAGGGCGCGCCGTCGAGGCCGATGCGGACGACGTTCGCGATTCCGTCGAGGGCGGGGGTGGACGCGGGGTCGTAGTCGGACAGCGACAGCAAGACGAGGACGCCCCGCCGCCGCGCGCGGCGGAGGCTGTCGCGGATGTCGGGCAGTCGGCCGGCCGGTAACTGGAGGACGACCTCGCTCTCCGCGGCGTCGATGTGGCGCTCCAGGCGCTTGACGATGGTCGGTCGCGACTTGACGACCTCGAACGTGTCGTCGCCCTCCTCGCCGGCGGTGTATCGGGCTTCGACCGCGGTTTCCAGCGTGTCGAGTTCCCGTTTCAGTTCCCCGAAGGCCTCGGAGGGCGGGGCCGCTCGAATGACCGTCGGCGTCCGGTGGTCCTCGACGGTGACGAAGCCGTCGGCGGCCAGGCCGTCGCAGATGTCGTAGACGTAGCTCTTGGAGACGCCGGCGGCGCGCGCGACGGTGCTCGCCGTCGCGGGCCCCCGCTCGACCACTGCGAGGTACGTCTCGGCTTCCTTCTCTGAGAGGCCGTACTGCGTCAGGGCGTCGCGAATGGGTTCCGGGGACTGCTGTGTCGTGTCGGACATGAGTAGTCAGCGGGTGGCGGTCCAGGTCGCCGCCGGCCACACTACCACAGGTTGTGTCACCCGGCGTATATAATAGTTCGTCAGGCCGCGGCGCGACTGACCGTCAGGACGTTCGCCTGACCTCGTCGAGCAGGTCGACGACGTCGTCCATCGTCGGGTCCCGGCGCTCGTCGGTCCCGCCAGCGTTGCCCTGCTCGCCACCGGCGGCTTCGTCGCTGCGCCCCGGTCCGTCGCCCGCGTCGGTCTCGCGGCCGGGGACCGGGTCGGGGTCGGTGATGCTCGCGGTGTTCCGGACGGTCAGCGTCGCCGTCGGGCCGTCCTGGCCGACAGTGAGTTCGTACTCGGCGGCCTCGACGGCCTTCGGGGCCAGCGCGAGGACGTTCCCCGGGACGACTTCCAGCGCGGTCAGGTCGGCGGTCACGTCGACCGTCGTGGTCTCGCCGGCGTCGAGCGAGACGCGCTCGTAGCCGAGCAGTCGCCGCCGTGGCTGGAGCACCGAGCCGTAGGACTGGGTGTTGAACACCTCGACGACGTGCTCGCCGGCCCGGTCGCCGGCGTTCGTCACCTCGACGCTGACGGTCACCTCGGACTGGTTCGCCGGGTTCCCGACCGTCGGTTGCGTGACCGAGACGGAGCCGTACTCGAAGTCCGTGTAGGACAGGCCGTGGCCGAACTCGAACAGCGCCGTGTTGTCGGTCGCGCCCGTCGAAGTCGGGTCGTAGCGGTTGTACTGGACCGGGGTCGTCCCGACGTTGTCCGGCCAGCTGAACGCGAGCTTGCCCGACGGATTGTAGGTTCCGACGAGGGTATCGGCGATGGCGACGCCGCCGTCGCTACCCGGCTGGCCGGCGAACAGGGCGGCGTCTAGCTGGTCGAACGTATCGGGCAAGCCCCGCGGCGAGCCGGCGAGGAACACGCCGACGATGGGCGTCGAATCGTCGGCCGCCTCGGTGACCGTCGCGAGGAGGTCCTGCTGTGCCTCGTCCAGTTCCAGTTCGTCGCGGTCGCCGAAGCCCTCGTTGTGGGTCCCCTCGCCGAGGACGACGACGACGGCGTCGGCGTCCGGGGCGGCGGACTCGACCTGGGAACGCTGGTCGTCGGTGAAGTCGAAGTTGCCGTTCTCGTCGCTCTGCTGGTTCTCGCCGTCGCCCTGGCCGGCGTACCAGGTGGTGTTCTCGTACGTCGTCGGGACGTGGGTGAGACCGCCGACCCGCGAGCGGAGCTCGTCGACGAGCAGGTTCTGTCGCGGGTACGGCCCGCCCGCGCTCGCGCCCTGCCAGCCGAGCGTCCAGCCACCGTGTTGCATCAGCGCCCGCGTGTTGTTGCCGTCGCCGTCGACGCCCGGCCCGGTCAGGAGGACGTTCTCGTCGCCCGAGAGCGGGAGCGTGTCGTCGGCGTTTTTCAGCAGCACCATCGACTCCTTGGCCATCGTCTCCGAGGTGTCCTGTGCGCCGCCCAGGACGTTCCCGATGCGGGACTCGGAGACCGTCGGCGACTCGAACAGCCCGAGGTCGGCCTTCAGTTCGAGGACGCGTCGGACGGCCTCGTCGATGCGCTCCATCGGAATCTCGCCGTCTTCCACGAGGCTGACCACGGTGTCGATGTACTGCACCGGCCCCGGCGCGCTCCCGCCGTTGCCGATCATGTACATGTCGACGCCGGCGTTGATGGCCAGCTTCGTCGCCGTCCGGAAGTCCGGCGCGTAGTCGTGGTTCGTGAGCATCCGGTTCAGGTCGTCCCAGTCCGAGACGACCAGCCCCTCGAAGCCGTAGGTCTCCCGGAGGAGCGTCGTCAGCAGCCACTCCGAGGCGTGAGCCGGGACGCCGTTGATAGCCCCGCTGTTGACCATCACCGTTCCGGGTTCGGCCTGCAGGGCCTCGCGGTACGGCGGGAGGATGTTCGTCCGGAGGTCGCGAAGCGAGGTCGAGGCCGGCGCGCGGTCGTTGCCGTTGTTCGGGATGGAGTACGCCGCGAAGTGCTTGACGCAGGCCGTCAGCCGGTCGTCGTCCTCCAGCCCTCGCGCCCGCGCTCGCGAGAAGTCGCCCTCGAGCTTCGGGTCCTCGCTGATGCCCTCGAAGAAGCGTCCCCAGCGCGGGTCCCGCTGGAGGTCGGTCGTCGGCGCGAACGTCCAGTGGGCCCCCATCGACGCCGTCGCGTCGCTCGTGTGGCGCTCGGCCGCCTCGACGAGGTCCGGGTCACGGGTCGCGCCCATGTTCAACCGCTGTGGGAACACCGTCGCGCCCTCCAGCAGGCCGTTGCCGTGGGTCGCGTCGACGCCGTACAGGAACGGGATTCCGTGCTCGGAGTTGTCGAGGTTGTACTGCTGGAGCGCGTTGATGCCCTGGACGACGCTGTCGGCGTCGAAGCTCGGCGGCGCGGCCCCACCCGAGAGAATCGACCCGACGCCGAGTTCGCTGAAGTACTCGCCGACGGTGTCGACGCCGAAACTGTCGGGAACGTTCGACTCCTCCGGTTCGGGCTCGAAGGAACTGATGGCGACCTGTGTCATCTGGGCCGCCTTCTGTTCCAGCGTCAGTTCCGAGAGGACCGCGTCCACGTCGCCCTGGGCCGCGGCGGTCCCGACGCCCCCGCCCGCGGCGGCCACCGCCGTGGCCGCACCGGTCGCTTTCAGGAACGTCCGGCGATTCGTCCGCACTCCGTCGTCAGTCTCCGTGTTGTCGTCAGACATGACAGTCAGACACAAACTCGGTTGTTAATAATTATTTTTGGAAAAGGAGTATGAGATAGTTGTCAACAGGTTTTCTCGGCCGGGCGATTCGGGTCCGGTGACGAGACGCTCCGGTCACCACACCCTAAACTGTTTTCACGCCCGGCGGGGGACTCACTGATATGTTCGAGAAAACCACGTGGATCCGCCTGCCGCGCAACGTCGTGGTGGGCCACGGCGTCCTCGACCAGACCATCGAGGCCGTGAGCGAACTCCACCTCACCGGGCGGCCACTGGTCGTCTCCAGTCCGACGCCCCATCAGGTGGCCGGCAGTCGCGTCGTCGCGCAGTTCGAGGACGCCGGCTACGACCCGGACGAGATCGTCATCGAGGAGGCCAGTTTCGACGCCGTCCAGCGGGTCATCGAGTACGCCGAGGAGAGCGACGCGGGGTTCCTGCTCGGCGTCGGGGGCGGGAAGGCCATCGACATCACGAAGATGGCGGCCGACGACCTGGGTCTGGGCTTCGTCTCGGTCCCGACGGCGGCCAGCCACGACGGCATCGTCTCCGGGCGCGGGTCGGTCCCCGAGGGCGACACGCGACACAGCGTGGCCGCCGAGCCGCCGCTCGCCGTCGTCGCCGACACCGAAGTGCTCGCCGAGGCCCCCTGGCGGCTGACGACCGCGGGCTGTGCGGACATCATCTCGAACTACACCGCCGTCCGCGACTACGAACTCGCCCACCGGCTGAAGAACATCCCCTACTCCGAGTACGCCGGGGCGCTCGCGCGGATGACCGCCGAGATGCTGGTCGACAGCGCCGACTCGATCAAGAAGGGACTGGAGGAGTCGGCCTGGATCGTCGTGAAGGCGCTCGTCTCCTCCGGCGTCGCCATGTCCATCGCCGGGTCCTCGCGGCCCGCCAGCGGCGCGGAGCACCTCTTTTCTCACCAGCTCGACCGGCTCGTCCCGAACGGCGCGCTCCACGGCCACCAGGTCGGCGTCGGCTCGATAATGACCGAGTACCTCCACAGCGGCCCGAAGGGCAAGTGGCGAGACGTGCGGGACGCCCTGTCGGCCATCGGCGCGCCGACGACCGCCGCGGGGCTCGGCATCGACGACGAGACGGTGATCGAGGCGCTGACGACGGCGCACCGGATTCGCGACCGCTACACGATCCTCGGGGACGGCGTGAGCGAAGAAGCCGCCATCGAGGCGGCGTCGGTCACCGGCGTGATCTAGACGAACTCCGCGACGGCCGCGCCCTCGCCCTCGTCCCACCGAATGGCGGCGTCGGACGCCGCGGTCGCTCCGGTCGTCTCCGTGTCGGCGTCGCTCGCGTCGAGCGCGTCGCTGTCGATTTCCGCGTCGAAGACGACGCTGAGCCGATAGACCGTCTCGGCGTCGTCGTCGTCGCCGTTTCGGACGCCGCAGATCGTGGCTCGCACGGCGTCGCGAATCGTGCACTCGACGCCCGCGGCCTCGCTGACGACCCGCTTCGCGGCGTTGGCCGGTCGCTCCGCGTCCTCGGTCTGGCCCTGCGGAATCGCCCACGAGCCGTCGTCCTCGCTGAGCAGTACGTCCCCCGACTCGTTGTGCACGAAGGCGTGAACGTCCACCCGCCCCTCGCGCGACCGCTCGACCGCGTGCCGATACGCCCCCTCCCCCACAGAGAAGGTCGTCTGGTCCACCGCGGTCGAGCCGAACTCCTGCTCGAGGCGGGCGAGTCGCTCCTGCACCCGCGCCCGCGAGCGCTCGGCTACGTCCATGCGTCCGACCAATGGGTCAACGGGTATAAATCCGCCCGAACGTTCTCAGGCGCTGAAACCGTCTGCGCCCGGAGCGAGGGGCCAGGGCACCGTCTCAGACGTGGGCGTCGAGGAAGTCGACGACGGCGGTGTAGGCCTCGATGCGGTTCTCGCGCTTGCTGATGCCGTGGCCCTCGTCGTCGAAGACGAGCTTCTCGACGGGGACGCCCTGTTCGGCCGCCCGCTCGGCGATCTGTTCGGCCTCGCCGACCGGCACGCGCGGGTCGTTCGCGCCGTGGAGGACGAACAGCGGAGCCGCGATGCGGTCGACGTTGTTGATGGGCGAGATGGACTCGAGGAACTCGCGGTCCTCGGCGAGCGAGCCGTACTCGGCCTCGCGCAGTTCGCGCCGCCAGTCGCCCGTGTTCTCGAGGAACGTCACGAAGTTCGCGATGCCGACCACGTCGACGCCCGCCGCCCAGAGGTCGGGGTACTCGGTCAGCGCCGCGAGCACCATGAAGCCGCCGTAGGAGCCGCCCATCGCGACGATACGGTCCGGGTCGACCGCCGGGTGGTCGTGGAGCCACTCGACGCCGGCGCGCACGTCTCGCACCGAGTCCATCCGCTTCTCCACGTCGTCGAGGTGGGTGTAGGCCTTGCCGTAGCCCGTCGACCCGCGGACGTTCGGCTCGAAGACGGCGTATCCCCGCGAGAGGAAGTACTGCGTCAGGCCGGAGAAGGAGGGCCGGCGCTGGCTCTCGGGGCCGCCGTGGATGTCGACGACGACCGGCGTGTCGCCGTCGCCGGCCTCCTCGGGCAGCGAGAACAGCGCCGGAATCGACCGGCCGTCGAACGACTCGAAGCGGATCACCTCGGGTTCGACGAACGACTCACGCGGGATGCCGGCCGTCGACGCCTCGGTCCACCGCTCGCTCTCGCCGGTCTCCGTCTCGACCACGAAGACGTTCGTGTTCTCGGTCCGCCCGGTGACGCTGACCGCGAAGCGCTCGGCGTCCGGGCCCCACGAGACGCCGCCGGCGAGGCCGCCCGGCAGGTCCGGCGTCGGGAACTCCTCGAGCGTCGTCGGCCCCGTCAGTTCGCCGACGGTGAGGTCGTTGTAGCCCTCGACGTTGCGCGAGTACACCAGGCGGGCGCTGTCGCGGTCCAGCGCGACGCCGTCGATGTTCCACTCGGGGTCCGAGCGGACGATTTCGAGGTCGCCGTCGAGCGAGAGGCGGGCCAGCGAGAGCGTGTCGCTCTCGGCGTCGGTGACGCAGTAGACGCCCCCGCCGTCCGGCCCCCAGGACGCGCTGGTGTAGCGGACGCGTCCCTCGTGTGGCGTGAGGTGGGTCAGTTCCTCGGTCGCCAGGTCGAGGACGTAGAGGTCCTGGTCGAAACTGGAGTGGGCCTCGCTGACGAGCAGTTTCGCGCCGTCGGGCGACCAGCCGCCGACCGAGAGCCAGCCGTCGCCCTCCCAGACGAGGTCGGCGGCGTCGCCGGTCGCGTCGCGGTCCTGCACGTACACGTCGAAGACCGCCTTGTCCCGGCGGTTCGAGGCGAAGGCGAAGCGCTCCCCGTCGGGCGACCAGCCGCCCCAGCGGTGCTTGGCTTCGGGCCGGGCCGTCAGGTCGTGGATACGTCCGTCGGCGTCCAGACGGTGCAGTTGCATCCGCTCGTTGCCGCCCTCGTCCATGCCGAAGACCAGTTCGGGGCGCTCGGGCGAGTAGTCGACGAAGCTCACCGGCTCGTCGGAGAAGGTCCGCTGCTCCGGCCAGCCCCGCGGGCCGTCCAGGGTCCAGACCTGTGCGACGCCGGTCGTGTCCATCAGGAAGGCGAGCGTCCCGTCCGGCGCGAGCGAACTGCCGTAGGCGCTGCGGACGGAGAGATAGCGAGAGAGGTCGTACGCGTTCACACCGGAGGCAGGACGGGAGCGGCCAAAACCCTTTGCGGCAAACGGGTGGATTTTTGAGCGGGCATACCGTCGCCCCTGTATGCGTGTCGCGGTCGTCGCCATGAGGACGAGCCACTACCGGGACACCGAGGGCCGCCGGCGACTGGAACGAGTCGCGACCGAACTCGCCGACGCCGGCCACGACGTGACCGTGTTCTGCTCGCAGTGGTGGGACGGATTCGACGACGAGTTCGCGCCCGAGGACGTCACGTACCGCGCCGTCACCGTCTCGCCCACCGTCCCCTCCTTCTGTGCGCGCCTGCCGTTCATCCTGGCGCGGTACCGACCCGACGTGGTCCACGCCCTCCCGACGCCGCCGTCCGTCGTCCTCGCCGCCAGCACGGGGGCGTCGCTCGCCCGCGCGCCGCTGGTCACCGAGTGGTACGGCGACGACGACGTGCCCGAGAGCGTCCCGGCCTCGCTCTCCCTTCGCTCGCCGGACCGCATCGTCACGCCGTCGGAACTCGTCCGCACGCGCGTCCGCGAGCGGGGCGCGTCGGCCGACCAGACGACCGTCCTCCCCCAGAGCGTCGACATGGACCTCGTCCGCGAGGTCGACCCCGACGACGAGATCGACGTGGCCTACGCCCACCGCCTCGACGGCAGCGCCAACGTCGAATCGCTGCTGCTCGGCCTCGCCGAACTCCGCCAGCGCGACTGGTCGGCGACCATCGTCGGCGACGGGCCCGAACGGGACCACTACGAACAGGAGGCCGCAGACCTCCGCATCGACGACCGCGTGACCTTCGTCGGTGCCTGCGACCTCGACCGGCGCGTCTCCATCTACAAGGGCGCGCACGTCTTCGTCCAGACGGCGTTTCGCGAGTGCTTCGCGACGGACCTCCTCTGGGCGATGGCGTGTGGCTGTATCGGTATCGTCGAGTACCAGGCCGACTCCAGCGCCCACGAACTCGTCGAACAGCGCGACCGCGCCTACCGCGTGACGAACCCCCAGGAGATCGCCGACAAGATCGCCGAGTCGGCGGCCTACGACCGCTGGACCGTCGACGAGTCGGTCGCCGAGTACGACCACGAGGCCGTTCGCGGGCGCTACGAGGACCTCTACGAGGGGCTAGTCGAGGACCACGGGCTGTTCTGAGACGGGACGCGAGACGAGCGCGGGTCCGCTCGTCAGTACGGGATGATTCGGAACCCCTCGGGGAGCACCAGCCCGAACACGAGAAACAGCGCCGCGGCGAGGGCCGCCGTGATGAGGGCGTAGGGGGCCTGGCTCCGGACGTGGACCATGTGGTCGCTCCCGCTCGTCGAGGACGCCAGGACCGTCGTGTCGCTGATGGGCGAGGTGTGGTCGCCGAAGATGCCGCCGCTGAACACCGCGCCGAGGACGAGCGGGAGGTTCGCGCCCGTCGAGAACGCGAGCGGGATGGCGATGGGGAACATGATGCCGTAGGTCGACCACGAGGAGCCGTCCGAGAAGCTGACGGCCGACGTGACGAGGAAGACGCCGAGCGGGACGACGAAGGCGGGCACGCCGCCGAAGACGTTCGTCACGAACGCCGAGATGCCCAGTATCGACACCGCGTTCTGGATGGAACTGGCGAACATGAGGATGACGGCGGCCAGCAGGATGCCCTTGAAGCCGACCATCATCGCGTCGGTGGCGTCGTCGTTCGAGGGGATGTCGCCCTTCCAGCGGTACAGCAGGAAGGCGACGGCCAGCGCCGAGAACGAGGCGAGGCCGAGCTGGACGCCGCCGATGTTGAACGCCCACGGGCCGCTCGGCGGCGCGACGAGCTGCCAGCCGCCGACCTGTGCCAGCGTCGCCCCCATCCCCTGTTTGCCCTCGACGTAGACGACGGGGCTGGCCCGCCAGAACATCGCGCCGAGGCCGACGACGATCATGGTCAGGATGGGCCAGGCGAAGTTCCGCCAGTCCGGCGTCGCAGTCTCGGAGACCTCGTACTCGTCCATCTCTTCGGAGATCATCGGGTCGGCGTCGTCGCCGACCACCTTGCCCGTCTCGCGGGCGCGGGTCTCTTCGACGCCCATCTCGTAGATGTTCGGGACGACCTGCCAGGCGACGAGCCCGGCGAGCGCGAGCGCGATCCAGGAGTAGAAGCCGGTGAACAGCGTGTTGAAGAACAGCGGCCAGACGGCCCCCGTCGCGGCGGTCACCTGGTCGCCGCCGGCGTTCACGAAGTTCGACATCCCCGACGGGAGCGAGCCCTGCTTCTGGGCCTCGACGAGGCCGCCGCCGATGAAGCCGACCATCGCCGCGCCCCAGGTCGAGTAGAAGGCGAGGCGGGCGGCCGGCGAGCCGGCGGAGTCGACGTAGTAGGCCAGTTTGGCCCGCGAGACGTCGAACCGGTCGGTCAGCGGGCGCATCATCGAGCCGACCACGAGGCAGTTGAAGTAGTCGTCGATGTGGACGGCGATGCCCGCGAGGAACGCGGCCTTCTCGGCGTCCGCGGACGACTCGGCGCGGTCCGCGAGCACTTCGAGGACGCCCTGGATGGCCCCCGCTCGAATCATCAGCCCGATCATGCCGCCGATAGCGAAGATGGCGAGCAGGACGTTCTTGACGTACCACTCCCCGAACAGCGGCGCGGTGGCGATTATCTCCGGGACGACTTTCAGTCCGAACAGCGCGCCCAGCGCGACGCCGCCGACGCCGACGGTCCACGGCTCCGCGTCCTCGGCCTGGGGCTGGACGGTCGCCACCTCGCCGCCGGCGGTAATCAGGTCCGACGGGACCCCCACGGCCTGCGGGTGCAACGCGCCGACGATGACGCCGGTGACGACGATGCCGACGAACAGCCCGATGAGGGCGTCCCGCGTGTACCAGGCGAGACTGATCGCGACCAGCGCCGGGACCACTGACCACGGTCCTGCCGCTATTCCATCGACCATGCCGGCAGGTCCGGGGGACGGTACATTAATGTCCTGTTCGAGGGAGTCAGCCAGCGGGTCGAACACCCGTCCGCGCTCACGAGTCACGCGAGCGCGGAAAGTCAGAGCAGCGGCTCAGAGACGACCTATCTGAAAGAACGAACGAACATCCATCGCGACGAGCGACGGACGAACGCAGTCGTTATTTGCGGACGAGGTTCGTCGCGCGGGGCCCCTTCGGGGAGGACTCGATGTCGAACTCGACTTCCTGCCCCTCTTCGAGGTCCGGACCGCCGACGTCTTCCATGTGGAAGAAGACGTCCTCGTCGTCGTCGACATCGTCGTCGTCAGTCGAAATGAAACCGTAGCCGCCAGTGTCGTTGAAGAAATCAACGTTACCGTTTGCCATCACGGACGAACGTAGCCCGCCTTCGCGGATAACACTTCCGAGGGTCGGGGTACCACGACCCCCGTTTGAGACACAGAGGGGAGATCGGTCGAGAACGGACGCGCTGGGACGCCCGTCGTCGGCTCGGTTTCAGAGGCAACTATTTACGGCGTGGTCACAAGGTGTGACACGCATCGCCATGGAACCGTGCCACAGCTGTCAGACGGTCATCGACGAGTATCTCCTGGATAAACAACTCGAACCCCTGCGCGAACTCACAGCTGACGACTTCAACGTCTGTGCGGACTGTGCGACCGTCGTCGCGGATGCGTGCGTGAAGTGCGGCGGTGCGGTGTACGTTCCCCAGAGCGAATCCGTCGTCCCCGACTACTGCCCGGCGTGTCGGTCCGACCTCATAGCTCAGACCGGCCACGACCCAGGCTGGACGCGTGGCAGCGGCTCCGCCTGAACGACGGACACGCTCGAAGATTTTTTCGCAGAGACCGTCGTCCGAGAGACACACCTACTGAATAGTGTGCCTTGGCCCGTCTCCGTGTCCAACGCACGAGACCGGCGCCCGCTGCGCGCGGAGGACTCGACCGAGCCACAGACGAAACCCGTTTCCCCCTCGGTCGCCTCCCACCGGTAGTGACAGCCGAGGAGCCAGCCGACCGGACCGACGACGAGGACGCCGCGCCGGCCCTCGAACTCGACGCCGTCTACGACGCCATCGACGCCGTGGGCCGCCCGCACCTGATAGCGACGGAGCTCTCGCGGAAGACCGACCTGACGCCCGACGAGGCCCGCGAGGCCCTGGCGGCGCTGGCCGACGAGGGCGACATCGAGCGCCAGGACGTCTCCGAGGTGGAGTCGGTGTGGTATCCGACGGACGTCGCGGAGGTGACCGACCGCGAGCGCGTCGTCCTGTTTCCCGACCGCCGCGAGGTGGTCGTCGAACACCCCGAGCAGTTCACGCGGGCCCAGCTCTCGCAGTTCGCGCGCCTGCAGGACACGAACCGCTCGGGCGGCTACGTCTACGAGCTCCGCGAGGAGGACGTGTGGGCCGCGCCCCACGAATCGCTGGACGACCTGCTCGCGACGATGCGGGACGTGCTCGGCGAGCGCTCGCCCCACCTCGAGGAGTGGGTCACGAGCCAGTGGGAGCGCGCCCGCAAGTTCCGCCTGAAGACCCACGAAGACGGCTACGTCGTTCTCGAGGCCGAGAGCGACGACCTGATGGGCAACGTCGCCCGCCAGAAGCTCGACGACCACCACCTCCGCGCGCCCATCTCCGACTCGGAGGCGTGGGTCAACGAGGACGCCACCGCCGAAATCAAGCGCACGCTGTACGAGGCGGGCTACCCCGTCCGGGACGACCGCGACCTCGAAACCGGCGACGCGCTGGAACTGGAACTCCTGCTTCGCCTACGCGATTACCAGCGCGACTGGGTGGAGCGGTTCACCGAGCAGGGGTCGGGCGTGTTCGTCGGACCGCCCGGGTCTGGCAAGACCGTCGCCGCGATGGGCGCGATGGCCGCCGTCGGCGGCGAGACGCTGATACTCGTCCCCTCGCGCGAACTCGCGACCCAGTGGCGCGACGAACTGGTCCGGCACACCTCGCTCACCGACGACGACATCGGCGAGTACCACGGCGGCGAGAAGGCCATCCGGCCGGTCACCATCGCCACGTACCGCACCGCCGGCATGGACCGCCACCGGAAGCTGTTCGACCAGCGCAAGTGGGGCCTCATCGTCTATGACGAGGTTCACCACGTGCCGAGCCCGATCCACCGGCGCAGCGCGGACCTCCAGACGAAACACCGACTCGGCCTGACCGCGACGCCGACCCGCGAGAGCGACGACGAGGAAGAAATCTTCACGCTCGTCGGCCCGCCCATCGGGACGGACTGGGGCAAGCTGTTCGACGCGGGCTACGTGGCCGAGCCGGAGGTCGAGATCCGCCTCGTCCCGTGGGGCGACGAGACCGAGGGGGCCGAATACAGCTCTACGTCGGGCCACGACCGGCGGCAGGCCGCCGCCAGCAACTCGGGGAAGGTCGACGAGATCCGGTACGCACTGGCCGAGAACCCGGCGGCGAAGGCGCTGGTCTTCGTCGAGTACCTGGACCAGGGCGAGGCCATCAGCGAGGCCATCGACGTTCCCTTCATCAGCGGCGAGATGCCCCACGCACGCCGGGGGAAGCTGTTCGACGAGTTCCGGCAGGGCGAGCGCGACACGCTCGTGGTCTCCCGCGTCGGCGACGAGGGCATCGACCTCCCCGACGCCGAACTCGCTATCGTCGCCTCGGGACTGGGCGGGTCGCGCCGCCAGGGCGCACAGCGGGCCGGGCGGACGATGCGGCCGGCCGGCGACGCGCGGATGGTCATCCTCGCGACGCGCGGGACGACGGAAGAGGACTTCGTCCGCCGGCAGATGCGCCACCTCGCCTCGAAGGGGATTCGCGTCACGGAGACCGAGGCCGAGGCGGTCGACCCGCCCGAGACTGCGGAGTAAGAGCGGCGCTATTTCTCGGTGTCGAGCCGGCGGGCCGTCTCGGCCACGTCCCGAATCTTCGCGGTCTGTTCCTCGTTCGTCGCCGCGAGGTCGCCGATCTGTGCGGAGATGTCGTCGATTCCGGCCGATAGCTCGTCGATCATGCTGGCGACTTCCTCGGTCGAGGCCGCCTGGTCGTCGGTCGCGGTCGACACCTCCCGGATTCCCTGGGCCGTCTCGTCGATCGCGGCGACGATCTCGTCCAGGCGCTCCGTCGCCGTCTCGACCTCGTCGATGCCGTCGGAGACCTGTTCGGTGACGGTCTCCAAGCTCTCGACCGCGTCGACGGTCTCGTCCTGAATCTCCGTGACGGTGTCCTCGATGCGGTTCGCGTGGGCCTGGGAGTCCCCGGCGAGCGTCTTGATCTCGTCGGCGACGACGGCGAACCCGTCGCCGGCCTGCCCGGCGCGGGCGGCCTCGATGGAGGCGTTCAGCGCAAGCATGTTCGTCTGGTCCGCAATGTTGTTGATGACCTCGACGATCTCGTCGATCTCGTCGGCGCGTCGCTTGAGGCCCGCGATGTCGTCCGAGACCTCGTCGACGGCGTCGTCGACCTCGTCCATCACGTCTGCGGCCCGCTCGGCGGCCTCGCTCCCGCGTTCGGCCTTCTGTTCGGCCGACGTGCTGGTGCTCGCGACCTCCTCGGCGGTGGAGGCGATCTCCTCGATGGTCGCGCTCATGTCGGCCACCTCGCCGGCCACCTCGTCCATCGACTCGGCCTGGCTGTCGGCGGTCGCGCTGAGTCGCTGGTTCGTCTCCGCGACACGCTCGGCCGACTCGCTCAGTTCGTCGATGGGGTGGGCGAGTCCCTCCTCGACGTCTCGCATCAGTTGCTGTTGCTCCTCGTTCGCGGCCTCCAGGCGCTGGTTGTACGAGTCGATGTAGGTATCCATCGCCACCTGCTGGTCGAGATTCAGCAGTTTGAAGACGGAGAGCGCGCGGTCGCACAGCTCCTCGAGCGCCTCGTCGCGGTCGGCGTCCGTCGACCGGACGTCCGCGGCGATTATCGACAGGAAGTGCTCGAAGTACGTCGTGTAGGCCCCGAGGTAGACCTTGGGGCCGAGGTCGAGCATGTCGTGAATCTTCCCGATGCGGGCCCGGTTCTCGAAGTACTGCCGGCCGTAGTCTCCGGCGACGAGGTCGCGGAGATACTGTTCCTGGGTCCGTTTGAGTTGCTCGACCGACTTCGTGGACCGTCCGAATATCTCGACGGTCTCGTCGAACGACTGGAGGTTGTCGTAGAAGTCCTCGACGACGGCCTCCGCGCTGGCGTCGACCTCGTCTTCCATCGCGACGAGCGCGTCGACGTCGTCGTCGTCGAAGCCCGTGAACTCCTTCCGCCAATGCATCTCCGCATCATCGAGACCGATGCGGTCGGTGAGTGTCGAGCCATCCACGCCGCTTCGGTCCGCCGCCGTGACCTGTTTTCGCCGGACGGCGGTCCTCTCGTCAGTGGCCATACTCTCCGTCGGCCGATATCGCGTTTATATGTTCGTCCTCGAATTTCAAATGTGATAATAATGACAGTTACTCACACGGTCGGCACTCCTGACCGGTCGGAACGCGGAGGGCGATTCGACTGCCGACACGTCGGTCGCCGCTCAGTCTTCGAACGGTTCGGGATCGCGGGCCGCCTCGGCGACCCGCACGGCGGCGGCGTTCTCGGCCACGTCGTGGACGCGGACGATGTCGGCACCCTGTCGGGCCGCCAGGGTCGTCCCGGCGACGGTCGCCTCCAGGCAGTCGCCCGCGTCCTCGCCGACGAGGGAGAACAACGACTTGTGGGAGTGGCCGACCAGGAGCGGACAGCCGAGTGCGCGGAACTCAGCCAGTCGGCCGAGCAGTTCGAAGTCCTCCGCCGGCGACTTCCCGAAGCCGAGGCCGGGGTCGACGATGATCTGGTCGCGGTCCAGTCCGGCCTTCTCCGCGAGCAGGACCCGCTCGGTCAACTGGTCGATGCAGTCCTCGACCACGTCGTCGTACTCCACGTCGCTGTCGGGGTCGACGGGCGTCTCGATGGAGTGCATCACGACGACGGGCACGTCGTACTCGGCGGCGACCAGACGCATCTCCGGGTCTTCCAGCCCTGACACGTCGTTGAGGATGTCCGCGCCGGCGTCGAGCGCGGCCCGCGCGACGGCGGCCTTCCGCGTGTCCACGGAGATGGCCACGTCGAGGTCCGCCAGTTCCTCGATGACGGGGACGACGCGGTCGATCTCCTCCGCGGCCGAGATCGGTTCCGCGCCGGGACGCGTCGACTCGCCGCCGATGTCGAGGATGTCGGCCCCGTCTTCGACCATCCGCTCGGCGCGGGCGACGGCGTCCTCGACGGCGTTGTACTCGCCGCCGTCGTGGAACGAGTCCGGCGTGATGTTGCAGATGCCCATGACGGCCGTGCCGTCGTCCCAGGGGTGCTCGCGGTCGCGCTCGTCGGACTGCTGGATGGACAGCGCACCCCGGAGTTCGTCGGCGAACGTCGAGAGCCCGTAGGGCTGGCCGTCCAGCTTCTCGGCGAGGCGTTTGAACTGGGCCATCGTCGCCATGAGTACCACGTCGAGGGACTCCTCGTCCTGGTCGTTCAGGCCCGAGACGGCGCACTCGCCGCCCAGCGACAGCAGTTCTTCCTTGAGGTACTGGGCCTGCCGGGGCTGGACACGGGTCCGCAGGACGCGGTGGACGCCCTTGCCGCGCATCCGCCACGCGCCAGCGTCGGTGACGTGGGCGGCCTCGATTGTCTCGCGGGCCTCGTCGATGGAGTCGACGCGCTTCGGGACCAGCGAGCGCGCCCAGCGGGTGCGGGCCTCCCGGACCGCGTACAGCGACCCGGCGACGAGGACGGCGTCGCCCTCGTCGGCCGCGTCGAGCGCGATGCCGAGCGCGCCGGCCACGTCGTGGCGCGTCTCGACCTCGGCGTCGGTCGCCGCCTCCAGCGCCGTCGCCAGCACGTGGTGTGACTCCGCCCGGTCGACGTTGGGCTGGCAGGCGACGACGTGGTCGGGGTCCGGCAGCGCCTCGGCGATGCCCGCGTGGTCCTTGTCGACCATCGCGCCGAGGACGACGTGCAGGTCGTCGTAGTCGAACGAGTCGAGCGTCTCCGCCGTCCGCTCGACGCTCCCGGGGTTGTGCGCGCCGTCGAGGACGACCAGCGGCGACTCGCCCATGACCTCGAAGCGGCCGGGCCAGTGGGCGTTCCGCAGGCCGCGTTCGAGCGTCTCCCGCGACACGTCGGCGACCTGTCGGCACAGCGCGGCCGCGATACCGGCGTTCTGCGCCTGGTGCTCGCCCAGCAGCGGGAGGTACGTGTCGACGCCCCAGTCCGGCCCGTCGACGCTGACCGCGCCCTCCAGTCCGTCGCGGCCGCCGTAGGTCGCCGTCACGTCCGCGTCGTCGCCCCCGCCGACGGTCACCACGTCGCCGGCCACCTCGCGGACGGCCGCCAGCGCGTCGCCCGTCGTGCCGGTCACCAGCGGTTCGCCGTCGGGCGCGACGTGGGCCTTGTCGCGGGCGATCTCTGCGACGGTGTCGCCGAGGATGTGCGTGTGTTCGAGCGTGACCGACGTGACGGCGCTGGCGACCGGGTCGACGACGCTCGTGGCGTCGTGGCGGCCGCCGATGCCGACTTCCAGCACGGCCACGTCCACGTCCTGGCGGTCGAACTCCCAGAGCGCGAGCGCGGTCAGCGTCTCGAAGAAGGTCGGTGAGTCGCCCGCCGCGCCGCGCTCGGTGACGTACTCCCGGGCCGCCTCGACGAACTCGACGACCGCGGCCTCGGGAATCTTCCGCCCGTTCACGCGGACCCGCTCGCGAACGTCGTCCAGGTGTGGCGACGTGTACAGTCCCACGTCGAGGCCGGCCTCCCGCAGCGTCCGCTCGACCATCCGCGCGGTCGACCCCTTCCCGTTGGACCCCGCGATCTGCACGCAGCGCAGCCCCTCGTGTGGGTCGCCGAGCGACGATAGCAACTCCCGCGTGGCGTCGGTGCCGGGTCGCGAGGCGAACCGGCGCAGCTCGAAGAGGAAGTTCGCGGCCTCGTGGAACTTCATGCTCGCAGTATCGGAGCCGCTCGCTTTAGCCTGTCGAACTACTGCCCGGCGTCCGCCTCGCGCTCCCGCCTGGCCCACCGGCCCAGCGCGCTCGTCGCGATGAGGAATGCGGCACCCAGGAGCGGAGCCGGGTCGATAGACGCACCCGGCAGGTCGTCGCGCTCGTCCTCGGCCGACGACTCGTCCGCGTCCGCTTCGGTCGCCTCGCCAGCCGCACGGTCGTCGGCCGGCGACGCCGTCGCGCCGCCGGGGGTCCGGTCCTCGCGGACGCTCCAGTCCACGTCCTCTCGGTCCTCGCGACGGCCGCGAACGGCGGTGTCGTCAGTCTGTTCGCTCCGGGCCGCCTGCTCGCCCAGCGCGGTCTGCTGTGGCTCGGGAGTCGGTTCGTCCTCGGCGTCGCCAGCGTCGTCGCCGTCCGCCGGCCCCGTCGGCGACGGCGTATCGACCGACGGCGGTGGCGAGTCCATCGTCTCAGAAGGAGTCCACTCGTCCCACTCCTCGGTGGCTTCCTCGGCCGTCGACCCGTCCGCGCTCCGGCGTCGGTACCACCAGAGCCCGACGAGTCCCGCGCCGAGCGCGACCAGCGTGACGCCGGTGCCGAGCAGGCCCCACTGTCGCCAGAGCGCGCCCAGTCTGGCCGTCGCGCCCCCGTCCGCGTCAGCCGGGTCCGCTCCCGGGACCGGCGTGGGATCCGGCCCGCCGTCGTCCTCGGCGTCGGGTCCGCCCGCGTCGTCGGCCACCGCGACGCCCGGGACGACGCCCAGCGCCCGGGCGACGGCGTCGCGCTCGACGTCGAGTTCGATGTAGTCGTCCATACCTGTCCCGTCGTCGGGACGGTACGTAAAACCGGGCAGTGGTCCCTACTCGCGGGCCGGTTCGCGCTCCCGTTCGGTCTCCGACCGCGGCGCGTTCCGCGAGACGGCCCCGGACGCCGACCGCTCGGGGTCGACCCTGGCCTCGTCGAGGGGGCCGGTTTCGGCGTCCGAATCGTCGAGGAGGTCCTGAAGCTCTCGCTCGTAGGTCGCCTCCGTTATCTCGCCTTCGACGTACCGCTGTGTCAGCGCCTCGTGGCGGTCCTCGAAGCTCGGGGCGACCGTGTCCGAGAGGCCGAGCGCGGCCAGCGGTGGAAGCAGCGACTCGACCCGTTCGAGCGCGCTCGCGGCGCGCTGGCTCTTCGGAATCGACGCCCGGCGGGCCAGTTCGCGGACCAGCGCCACCGAGAACACCACGTCGAGGCCGGCCAGGAGGAGCGTCCCCAGGAAGAATACCGCGAAGGTCTGGACGACCGCGCCGCCGCCCACCAGCGCGCCGAGCGTCGCGACGACGCCGACGATGGCCGCGCCGACGGCTCCGAGCGTCGTCAGGACGACGGCGGCGAACAGCAACAGGAGGCGGTTGTCTGCGAGCCAGTTCACACCACTCCTAGCGCCAGGCGTGTCAAATGCGTTTGGCTTGTCCCGTCGGCAGTGTTTAGTTACGAGAAAGCGACCGCAAACAGCCAGAAACCGGCCCCTTTCTGGCTCTCTGCACTGCTGACTGCTAAGCTAAACACAACCTTCCAGTCCGGTCGTGGGCTATCGTAGTCAGTGAAAATCAGTGCACACCCGATTGCACGGTGGGAGTTCGTGGTGAGTAACTCGGTTCAGTTGGTACGTCAGTGGTCGTCGTTCACCGGAACGTACGACCGCCCGGAGTCGGAGAACGGGCCGAGGAGCCACTCGCGGACGGTGAGCTGGAGTTTCGTGCCGTCCTCGCGGATGGCTTCCAGTCGGCTCTCGGTCGTCTGGAAGTAGTTGACGACGGTGACGAGGACCACGCCGCCGATGGAGTTCCCGAGCAGCACCGGCAGGACGAATTGCGTGGTTCCGACCATCAGGCCGAGTTCGCCGTTGTAGACCAGAAACAGCATCTCGGTCGCCGAGACGACGACGTGATAGAGGTTTCCGAACGGGATGGCCAGGAAGGAGAGGTAGACGAGCAGCAGCCGCGAGACGCTGTCGCGCAACGAGAAGTCCACCCAGACGACGCCGGCGACGATGAGTCCGGCGAACACCGCCTTGGCGAACAGCGTCCACCACGGCGTCTCGATGGCCTTCTGGGCGAAGCCCTCCGCCGCCGTCGCGGCCTCGGGCGAGAGAACGCCGGTCGAGGCGAGCGCGAGCGCGCCGAGCGCGCCGCCGACGAGGTTCCCGAAGAGGACGAACCCCCAGATGCGACACAGCGCGGGCAGCGAAGCGATTCGTTCGAGCGTGAGCGCCACCGGCGGCAGCGTGTTCTCGGTGTACAGCTGGTAGTCCCCGAGGATGATGAAGACGAACCCGAGCGGGTACAGCAGCGCGCTCAACACCGGGTCGCCGTCGGTCGAGGCGTACAGCGAGGCGTACAGCAGAAACGTGATGGTGATGGCGAACCCCGCCGCGAGGGCGCTCGCGAGCAGTTCGCGCTTGCTCGACGTAATCTCGTGGTCCGCGGCGACGATGATGCGCTGGAAGATTTCGTCGGCGGAGAACCGGTCCCTGATGGTCCGGCCGCCCGCCGGCGCACCGCTCTGGGAGCGGTCTACGGCGTCCCGGACCGCCGTCTCGCGGTCGGTGTCCTTCGGCATGACCGCCGCTTCGAAAGCCCGTTTGAAGCGTCTTTCGAGACGCGAAACGGCGTCGGCGCTCGGTCAGTCGTGTCTGAACGACCGCTGGCCGGTGAACACCATCGCCATGTCGTGCTCGTTGGCGGCCTCGATGACGCTGTCGTCGTTCTTCGAGCCGCCGGGCTGGATGACGGCCTCGATGCCGGCGTCCGCGGCCTCCTCGATGCCGTCCGGGAACGGGAAGAAGGCGTCCGAGGCCATCACCGCGCCCGCGGCGTCCTTGCCCTCGGCGTGCTCGTCGGCCTTCATCGCGGCCAGTCGGACGGCGTCGACGCGGGAGACCTGTCCCATGCCGATGCCGACCGTCTCCGTCCCTTTGGCGAAGAGGATGCCGTTGGACTTGACGTGCTTGAGCGTGTGCCAGGCGAACAGCATCGACTCGACCTGCTCGTCGGTCGGTTCGCGCTCGGTGACGACCTCCAGGTCGTCGGCGGTGAGGTGCTGGGTGTCGCGCTCCTGGACGAGGCGGCCCCCGACGAGGGGCTTCTCGGTGAGCGCGTCGGTGACCTCGAAGTTCTCGTTCACGTCGAGGACGCGGAGGTTCTCCTTCTCGAAGAGCACGTCGAGCGCGGCGTCGGTGTAGCCGGGCGCGACGACGACCTCCTTGAACGAGTCGATGATCTGCTCGGCGGTGGCGGCGTCGCACTCGCGGTTCAGCGCGACGATGCCGCCGAAGGCGCTCATCGGGTCCGTCGAGAGGGCCTTCTCGTAGGCCTCGGCGACCGAGTCGGCGGTCGCACAGCCCGCGGGGTTGGTGTGCTTGATGACCGCGGCGGCCGGCTCCTCGAACTCCTTGATGAGGTTCAGCGCGCCGTCGGCGTCGTTGTAGTTGTTGTACGACAGGGCCTTCGCGCCCTCGTTGAGCTGGTCGGCGTGGACGACGCTGGCCTCGGAGACGGTGGCGTCGGCGTACAGCGCGGCGTCCTGGTGGGGGTTCTCCCCGTAGCGCAGGCTCGCGGCGATGTCGTCGGAGACGATTCGCCGAGCGGGAAAGTCGCCGCCCGCGTCGCCCTCGACGCTGACCACACCCTCGCCCCAGTCGATTTCGACGCGGTCCTCTGCGAACCACTTGACGACGCGGGGGTAGGCGGTGAACTCGCCCTCGTAGAGGACGCGCTCTTTCAGGTCGTCCTCGTCGTCGCCCTCGAAGACGGGGATGGGCTCCTGCGTGACGATGGGGCCGCCGTCGACGCTCTCGTCGACGACGTGGACCGTACAGCCGGTCACCTTCACGCCGGCGTCGAGCACCTGCTCGTGGGCGTCCATGCCGGGGAAGTTCGGCAGCAGCGACGGGTGGACGTTCAGCGTCGTCGGGGCTTCGTCGAGGAACGTCTCGCTGAGGACGCGCATGTAGCCGTCCAGCGTGACGAGGTCGAAGTCGTACTCCGAGAGCGCGTCGAGGACCCGCTCCTCGTGGGCCTCGCGGGCCTCATCGTCGTCGCGCTCGACGACCTCGGTCGGGATGCCGCGCTCGGCCGCCGCTTCGAGGACCGGCGCGTCGGCGTCGTTCGTCAGGACGACGGCGAACGACGCGCCGCCCGGGGCGCGGTCGGCGATATTCATGAGATTTCGGCCGCGGTTACTGGCCATACCGGCGAGTTTCATGTGCGACCGACGGGTCGGCCCGTGCAAAGTTGTTGCGAAACCCCGCCCCGGTCGGCCGTGCGGCGTCCGATGTTCCTTTGTAGACGGCTGCCGACTCGCCGGTATGTCGAAGCTACGGTGTCAGTACGCCGGCGCGGTCGCGGCCGCCGCGGGCGTCGTCTGGACCGCCTGGGCCGCGGCGCTCGCGGCGACCGGTCTGACGACGACGAGTCCGCCGGTCCTCGTCGCCAGCGCCGTCTCCAGCGTCGGCGTCGTCGCCGGCCACTACGCCGTCGAGGACTTCTACGGCGCGCGGATGAAGCGCCCGGGGACCGTCGGCGCGTGGCTCGGCGCGCTCGGCGGCCTCGTCTTCGGCGTCGGACAAGTGGTCCGCCTCCTCTCGGGCGGCGGCGAGGTGGTCGTCGGACTCGGCGTGCTCGCGCTGGTGGGCGGGTCGCTGCTGGTCGCGGTCGGTCTCGTCAGGACGCGCATCCAGCCACCGTGGCTGGGCGTGGCGCTCGGCGTCGGGACCTTCGCGTTCCTCGGGCTGAGCGTCCGGCCAGGGGCGGCCACCCTCTACGGATTGGCGTGGCTCGCGCTCGGCCAGGACCTCTATCGACACCACCCGCCGGACGGTCGCTTCGGCGACGCCGACGCCGACTACGGCTGGCTCGGCTGACCGCGGAGACTCCAGCTATCTTGCGTGTGCGGGCGAAAGTCTCAATTGGTCGCCACGTGACGGGCCAGGCGTGACAGACGACGAGACAGATCCGGTCGCGGCGTCGATGAGCGGGACGACCGACCTCTACGACATCGCCGAGTGGGACGCCCGGTCGCGGCTCGACGGGGTCGCCGTCGGGCTCTACGGCGTGTTGCACGCGTCGCGGCGCTGGCTGCTCATCGCCGTCGCGGTGCTCCTGTTCGTGGCACAGCTCGCGGCGACGATACTGCTGGCGGTCCGCCGGCCGGAACTGGGCGCGCTGGCGGCGCTGTCGGCGGTCCCGGCGCTCGGCATCGTCGGCTTCCTCTGGTACGGCGACCCGACGATGCGCGAGCCGGTAGAGCCGCTGGCGATCACGTTCGTCCTCGCGATTCTGTTCGCCAGCATCGCCGCGCTGGTCAACACCCTGTTACAGCCGCTGTTCCAGTTCGTCCCGGTGGTCGGGATGGTCCTGTTCTTCTTCGTCGTCGTCGGTCCCATCGAGGAGACGGTGAAGTGGCTCGCGGTCCGGGTCGGGGGCTACGACGCCATCGACGCCGTCGTCGACGGCGTCGTCTACGGGGCCGTCGCCGGGCTCGGGTTCGCGACCATCGAGAACGCGCTGTACATCTCGCAGGGCTACTCCCAGGCCATCGCGTCCCAGAGCGGCCAGCCCATCGTCTCGGCCATCCAGACGGCGACGAGCCGTGCGTTCGTCGGCCCCGGCCACGTGCTGTACTCGTCGTTCGCCGGCTACTACCTCGGCCTGGCGAAGTTCAACCCCGAGAACGCCGGCCCCATCGTCGTCAAGGGCATCCTCGTCGCGTCGCTCATCCACGCGACGTACAACTCCCTCGTGACGTACCTGCCGCTCGGCGGGCTGGCGTTCCTCGGCTTCGTGCTCGTCTTCGACGGCGCCGTCGGCTACCTGCTGTACCGGAAGGTCGCCCGCTACCGCTCGCACTACCAGGAAGCGTCCGGCACCGGGCAGTAGCGCGGTCGGCCCCGGTCGAGGTCAGCGGGCGGTCCCCCAGTAGACCAGCAGACCGACAGACGCGGCCGCGACGACCACGTGCATCAGCATGAGAGCGAGCACACCGGCGACCGTCGCCGCCGGGTCGTTCAGCAGGAGACCGACGTCCGGGAGGAAGGACAGCACCAGCACGACCGCCGCCAGACGGACGAAGGTCCGGTCGGCCGCGGCCCGGTAGCGAGTCAGCGCCCAGTACACCGCCGTCGCGCCGACAGCCCCCGCCGCCGACAGGAAGGCGACCGGGGGAACGGAGAGCGGGCGGAACCCCGGTGCGACCCCCAGCGCCCCGATGGCGAGGACCAGGACGACGTTGACGAGGACCGAAACGAGGACGGCGACAACCCCACGAACCGGGAGGGGGCGGCTGTGCTCGGACTGTCGGGTCTGTGTGACTTCTGCCATGCCGTCTTGTAGAACGTCTGATACGATATAGCCACCTGCTGTGAGCGCACGACACAGCGCGGCGGGAGGCGGCCAGTTCGAGCGAAGCGTCGAGAGAGCGCGGGAACGACACGCTTTTTCGCGCCTCCCGCGGACAGTCGGACATGACCGACAGAGGGCCACTCGACGCCGTCTCGCCGCTCGACGGCCGATACGCCCGCTACACCGAACCGCTCGTCCCGTACGCCAGCGAGCGGGCGCTGATGCGCGCCCGCGTGGAAGTCGAAGTCGAGTACCTGCTCGCGCTCGCCGACCTCGACGCCACGCCGCTTTCCATCGACGACGACCAGCGCGGCGCGCTCCGAGCGCTGTACGAGGGGTTCGACGACGAGGACGCCGCCGTCGTCAAGCAGTTGGAGACGGAGGGCTACGGCGAGTACTCGGCGACGAACCACGACGTGAAGGCCGTCGAGTACTTCATCCGTCTCGGCATGCCCGACGGGCTGGACGCCGACAACTGGATCCACTTCGGGCTGACCAGCGAGGACGTGAACAACCTCGCCCACCGCCTGCTCGTCAAGCCCGCCGCAGAGGAGGTGCTCGTGCCCGAACTCCGCGCAATTCGGGACGCGCTGGTCGAGATGGCCCACACCTACGCCGACGTGCCGATGCTCGCCCGCACGCACGGCCAGCCCGCGACGCCGACGACGTTCGGCAAGGAGATGGCGGTCTACGCCTCTCGGCTGGGCCGGGCCGTCGCGCGCGTCGAGCGCGCCGCGGACGACCTCTCGGGGAAACTGGCCGGCGCGTCGGGGACCTACGCGGCCCACGTCGCCGCCTACCCCGACGTGGACTGGCCGGCGTTCTCCGAGCGATTCGTCGCCGACCTCGGACTCGAACACGAACCGCTGACCACGCAGGTCAATCCCTGTGACGACTTCGAGGCGCTGTTCGACGCGCTCCGGGGCGCGAACAACGTCCTGCTCGACCTCGACCTGGACGTGTGGCTGTACGTCTCCGACCGCTACCTCGGCCAGGAGGCCGTCGAGGGCGAGACGGGGTCGTCGACGATGCCCCACAAGGTCAACCCCATCGACTTCGAGAACAGCGAGGGGAACCTCTCGAAGGCCAACTCCGACCTCGTCTTCCTCGGGGACTACGTCACCACCTCCCGCCTCCAGCGCGACCTCTCGGACTCGACGGTCAAGCGCAACATCGGAGCCGCGTTCGCGCACTGCCTCGTCGGCTACGGCAAGTGCCAGAACGGGCTCGCGAAGGTCGTCCCGAACGAGCAGGTGATGGCCGACGACCTCGCGGACACCCCGGAGATCATCGGCGAGGCCGTCCAGACCATCCTCCGTCGCGAGGGCCACGACGACGCCTACGAGCAGGTCAAGAAGGCGACCCGCGGGCGCTCGGTCACCATCGAGGACTTCCGCGAGATGTACGCCGACCTCGACGTGAGCGAGGACGTGCGCGCGGAACTCGAGGCGCTGACGCCGGCGGAGTACACCGGCATCGCCGAGCAGTTAGCCGACGACGTCTGAGCGGCGGGCCGTCGCTCGAACGCAACGCTCAGGGAGGTGGGGCCGTTCGTGTACGGTAGATGGTCCTCGGAACCGACTCGCGAGTCCTGACGCTCGCGTTCGCGCGGATGGCGGACGCGCTGGGAAACTCGTTTCTCATCATCGTCCTCCCGCTGTACATCGCGAGCGGACAGGTGTCGCTCGCCGGCATCGCCGGGACGGAGCTACTGGGGTTCACGCTCCAGACCGAGACGCTCATCGGCCTGGTGCTGTCGCTGTTCGGCCTGCTGAACAGCTTCGGCCAGCCGTTCACCGGGCGGCTCTCAGACCGCACGGGCCGGCGGCGGGCGTTCGTCCTCACCGGCCTCGTCCTGTTCGCCGTCGGGAGCGCGGCCTACCCGTTCCTCTCCAGTTACTGGACCGTCCTCGCCGCGCGGGCGTTCCAGGGTCTCGGCGCGGCCTTTACCATCCCCGCGACCATCGCGCTCGTCAACGACTACGCGGGGAGCAACGCCGAACGCGGCGGGAACTTCGGCGTGTTCAACACCTTTCGACTGATCGGCTTCGGATTCGGCCCGATCATCGCCGGCGTCGTCATCACCGGCGGCCTCTCGGCGAGCGAGGTGGTGACCTACCGCATCGCGGGCACGGCCGTCTCGGGCTTCACCGCCGCCTTCGCCGTCGCCGTGCTGGGCGCGGTCGTGAGCTTCCTGCTCGTCTGGTTTCTCATCCAGGACCCGCCGGTCGACGCCGAGGCCGGGAAAGACCTCTCTATCGCAATCTTGGACCCGGACGGCCGCGGCCTCGACTCGGTGTTCGTCCTCGGCGTCGGCACGTTCATGATGGCGACGACAATCGCCCTGTTCGCCACGCTCGAAGGCCCCATCCGGATGCGGCTGGACGAGTCGACGCTGTTCTTCAGCGTCCAGTTCGCCGCCGTGGTCATCGCCAACGTCGTGTTCCAGGTCCCCATCGGCCGGGCGAGCGACCGCTTCGGCCGGCGGCCGTTCGTCGTCGCCGGCTTCGCCGTCCTCGTCCCGTCAGTGTTCGCACAGGGGCTCGTCACAGACCCCTGGCTCATGCTGCTGGCCCGCTTCGTCCAGGGAATCGCCGTCGCGCTCGTGTTCGCGCCGTCGCTCGCGCTCGCGGGCGACCTCGCCGGGGCACGGGGCTCCGGCACGACGCTGTCGGTCCTGACGATGGCGTTCGGGCTGGGCGTCGCCGTCGGCCCGCTCGCCTCCGGCGTCCTGTACAACCTCGGCTCGTTCAGCACGCCCTTTACCGCCGGCGCGGTCCTCGCGCTGCTCGCGCTCGTCCTCACGTACTCGCAGGTCGAGGAGACGCTGGACGTGAGCGGCGAGTCGTCCCGACCGTCGCCACAGGACTGAGTCTGACACGGCCCGAAGCGACGCGCCGTCCCCCCGACAGTTCAGGCAACATCGACCGGAACCGTTACCACCGCCCACGGCCAACTGTGGTGTATGTTCACAGACCGCTCGGACGCCGCGCGACACCTGGTGGCCGCGCTCCGCCGGCGGGAGGTCGAAATCGACGCCGTCGTGGCCATCGCGCCCGCCGGCATCCCGGTCGGAACCGTGGTCGACGAGGAGCTTTCGGTCCCGATGGACGTGCTCGTCGTCCAGCGCATCCGCGCGCCGGACCACCCGGACCTGACCATCGGCGCGGTCGCACCGGGCGGGTTCTCGTGGATCAATAGCCCGATGATGCGGTTTCTCGACGTGAACTGGGAGTACGTCCAGGAGGCGAAGACTCACGCCGCCGACGCCGTCGAGACGCGGGCGGTCGAGTACGGCGAGCAGTGGGGACCGCTCGACGTGGACGGAGCGCGAGTGCTGGTGGTCGACGACGGGATTCCCACCGGCGCGGCGATGCGCGTGGCGGTCCAGCGACTGCGGAAGGCCGGCGCGGAGGCTGTCGTCGCCGCCGCGCCCGTCGCGCCGCCGGACGTGCTGGCAGAGGTCCGCCGGTGGACCGACGAGGTGGTCGTCCCCCTCCAGCCGTCGGCGTTCCAGGCCACGGCGGACTACTACGAGGAGTTCGACCGCGTGACCGACGAGGAGGCGACGACGCTGTCGGCGCTCGCCGGCGAGCAAACCGTCTGATTAGACCAGTCGCTCGACCGTCTCGCGGACCGCCCGCGCCGCCGTCCGTACTTCCGAGAGCCGGACGTACTCGCGCTTCGAGTGCGCGACCGCGCCCACCTCGTCGCTCAGGTCGCCGGGGCCGAACACGACGGTCGGCCCGTGTTCGGCGAAGTACGAGGCCTCCGTGGCCGCGCCGAACGGCCGGACCGCGCCGCCGCTGGCGTCCTGGAGCGTGCGGACGAGGTCGGCCTCGGGGTCGGTCGCGAAGGCCTCGGGGAAGGGCGTGTCGGGGCGGATGAGCGCCACGTCGAGGCCCATCGCGTCCGGGAGCCACTGTTCGAGGTGCGCCCGCAGGTCGTCGCAGAAGGACTCGCTCGTCTCCGGCGGGACGCTCCGGCGGTCGAAGGTGATGGTGCACTCGGCCGGGACCTGGTTCGTCGCCTCGCCGCCCTCGATCATCGACGCCGTGAGGATGGGGCGGCCGAGCGTCTCGTGTTCGGCGGGGCCGCTGGCTCGCGGTTTCCCGTCGTCACCGCTCGCGGGTCCCGGGGCGCTCCGCGCCTCGCTGTCGTCGTAGGACTCCATCGCCTGCAAGACGGGCGCGGCGGCCCGAATCGCGTTCAGGCCGCTGCCCGGGTCGGCGGCGTGGGCGCTCTCGCCGCGGATGGTGACGGTGCCCTCGAACTGCCCCTTCGCGGCGGTGCACACGTCCAGTCCGGTCGGCTCGCCGACGATGTAGCCGTCCGCGTCGACGGTCTCGGCGAGGTGCGCGCCGCCGGTCTGCGTGGTCTCCTCGTCGACGGAGACGGCCAGCGTCACCCGCCCGTCGTCAGGCTCGACCGTGAGGAAGGCGTCGAGCAGCGCCGCGAGGGGGCCCTTCGCGTCGCAGGCCCCGCGACCGCAGACCACGTCGCCCTCGCCCTCGTCGCCGCTGCCGTCCACGCGCTCGTCGCCGGGGCGCTCCGCGCGGCGCTCGTAGGGCAGGTGCGGCGGCACGGTGTCGATGTGCGTGTTGAGGAGGACGTGGGTCCCGTCGCCCTCGCCACGCGTCGCGACGACGTTTCCGAGGTCGTCCACCTCGGGCGACTCGCCGGCGTCGTCGAGCGTATCGACCAGCAGCGTTCGCATCTCCGAGACGTCCTCGTGAGAGGGCGTCTCGACCGCTCGCCGGTGAAACGAGGGGATGTCGAACGTCATCGTCACGTCCGTTCCAGCCGCGTCACGTCGTCGAGCGTCTCGCGCTCGCGGACGACGCGCGTCTCGCCGCCCTCGAAGGCCACCTCCGCGGGCCGGGGCTGAGAGTGGAACTGATTGGCGAGTTCGTAGCCGTACGCGCCGGCGTTGCCGATGGCCAGCAGGTCCTCGCGCTCGGGCCGCGCGACGGGCCGGTCCGTACAGAACACGTCGGCGCTCGTACAGCAGGGGCCGCCGACCGAGACGGGGTCGCTGTCGCGGTCCGGCGCGGTGACGTTGCGGATGGGGTGATACGAGCCGAACATGGCGGGGCGGATGAGCGTCGCCAGCGAGGCGTCGACGCCGACGACCGTCGCCGCGGGCGTCTCCTTGATCGTGTTGACCTCGGTCAGGATGAGTTCGGCGTCGGCGACGACGTAGCGGCCGGGTTCGAGCTTGATCCGCGCGTCGAGGTCGCCGACGGCCTCGCGGACCTTCTCGCCGACCACGTCCATGTCGAGCGGTTCGACGGTCTCGCGGTAGGGGACGCCGAACCCGCCGCCGAAGTCCACGAACTCCAGGTCGGCGCCGTCGGCGATGACCGTCCGTCCCATGTCCGCGACCTTCCCGATGGCCCGGCAGTGGTCGTCCAGGTCGTCGTGGAGGACGCCGCTGCCTGCGTGTGCATGCAGGCCGACGAGGTCGAAGCGCTCGCGCACGTCCGCGGCGACCTCGGGGACCGCGTCGTAGGGAATCCCGAACTTCGCGTCCTTGCCGGTGGCGACCTTCTCGTGGTGGCCAGTGCCGATGCCGGGGTTGATTCGGATGGCGACGCGGCCGTCGTAGCCCCGTTCTTCGAGGCGGTCGAAGGTGTCCCGCGCTCCTGCGGTAATCGTGAGGCCGGGGTGCTCGGCGGCCAGGTCGACGGCGTAGTCAAGGTCGCGGTCCGGCGGATTGACCGCGGTGTACTGGAGCGTCTCCGGGTCCGCGCCGGCGTCGATGGCGCGCTGGAGTTCGCCCCACGCCGCGCACTCGATGTCGGCCCCGGTCTCCACCAGTTTCGAGAGGACGGCCCGGCCGGTGTGGGCCTTCGCGGCGTACATCACGTGGGCGTCGGGGAACGCCGCGGCGAAGCGCTCGTAGTTCTCGGCGACGCGGTCGAGGTCGACGACGTACAGCGGCGTGCCGTGCGCTTCGGCGACTGCCTCCAGGCGCTCGTGGTCCCAGTCCGCGAGACGGCGGACCGGCGGCGAGTCGTGACTCATTGGGGAAACAACGGCGAGCGGGGCTAACAAGGGTTCCGTTTCGGGACCCGACGCGGGGGTCCGGTCGCCCGGAGCGAGAGCCGACGGCCCGCCGAATCAGTGTCAGAGAGCGCGCAGTTTCTGTGAGAGGAAGCGGCTACGCGAGGTCGGTTCGCCACAGTTCGAGCGACCGACAGCACCGACTATCGAGACGATGGCTGCTCGTAAACTCCATCGCTGTTGCGGTTCACGCCGAATATCGGGTCGTTGGAACCAGTCAGCTGGACTTCCCAGGCGGGTGACGGACCCACAGTTTTCGGGTGGTATTCGCCCCGCCAGTTCGTGTCAGCATAGACTTATTACACATCCAACACTAGTTCTTCGTATGCCTTCCAGGCTCTCCACCGGCGGCCGCCGTGTCGCCGCGCTCGCGCTCGCATCGCTCGTCGTGCTATCGACCCTGACCGGCGTGGCCGCGGCGCAGTCCTATCAGGGCGCTTCCGACACGGTCGTCGTCGGCGTCGACGAGACGTACGACAGCATCGAGGCCGTCGCCGGGACGGTCATCGTTCGCGGGACGGTGACCGGAGACGTCGCCGCCGCGGCTGGAACCGTCCACGTCACGGAGACCGGCGAGGTCGGCGGAAACGTCGAAGCGGCGGCGGGGACCGTCCGCATCGACGGCACCGTCGGCGGCGACGTGAGCGCCGCCGGCGGCACGGTCGAAATCGGCGAGACGGCACAGATCGGCGGGGACCTCGACGCCGGCGCGGGCTTCGTCGCGATCCACGGGACCATCGACGGGACCGTCCGCGCCGGCGCGGAGGAGATCGTCCTCGGGCCGACGGCGTCGGTCGGCGGCGACGTCCGCTACGACGCCGCGACGTTCACCCGCGACCCCGAAGCCGCCGTCGACGGGAGCGTCGTCCGGGACGAGAGCATCGGCGACAGCGCCGGCCCGGACTTCAGCGGATTCACGCTCCCGTCCTGGCTCGGTGTCGTCTACGGCCTGTTCGTGAACCTCCTGCTCGGCGCGGTCCTGCTCGCCGTCTTCCCGGCGTTCTCGGCGCGCGTTGCCGAGCGGGTCGCGGAGAGTCCCGCCAGGTCCGGCGGCGTCGGGTTACTGACGCTCGTCCTCGTACCAGTCGTGCTCGTCGTCCTCTTGCTCACGATCGTCGGCATCCCGCTCTCGCTGGTCGGTGCCGTCGCGTTCGGCGTCGCGGCGTGGGTCGCCGCCGTCTACGGCCAGTTCGCCGTCGGCTCGTGGGCGCTCTCGCTCGCCGACCGCGACAACCGCTGGCTCGCGCTCGTCGTCGGCCTCGCGGGGTTCGCGATCCTCGGCGCGATCCCGGTCCTGGGCGGCCTCCTCGAACTGGTCGCGTTCCTGCTCGGCCTCGGGGCGCTCGCGCTCACGCTCCGGGAGTCGTACCGGAGTCGCGGAGAGCGGCCCTCGGGCGGCCGACAGACGACGCTCGACGAGAGCGGCGGCGACACCGCCGCGGCGTGAGCACCGGCCGCCGGAGCGCCGACGCCCGTCACGCCTCGCTCGTCACGGCGGCCGTGGCCCCGCGAGTTCTGACCGCGGCGTAGGTCCAGCCGAGGAGCAGACCGTACACCAGGTGGGCGACGCCGACCGACGCCACGACGAGGAGGCTCCCGAGCATGCCCGGCAGCGGGACCAGCGGCTCGGGGAACGACTGGACGCCCAGCGCGCTCATCGAGACCGGAAGGAGGAGGCCCGTCGAGAGCAGACCGATGGCGGCCGCGAAGACCACGCCGGCGGCGACGCTCTCGCCGACGGACTCGACCTGGCCGTGAAACACCGGACGGGAGACGACGAAGGCGAACAGCAGGCCCGCGAGGACGCTGTTGAACAGGTGGACGACCCATCCGCCGACGACGGTCGGCCAGCCGTACAGCGCCCCGACGAACGGCATGAGGTTCGCCCCAGCGTGGAACACGACGCCCATGCCGACGCCGGCGACCAGCCCGCTCGCACCGCCAGCGAACCATCTGTACCGCGTCGCCTCCGAGACGCGAGAGACTGTGTGTCCCTGGCTCATGCGCGCTATATTGTCACACGGTAACAAATATACGACTCATCCTCCACGGTCGTCGGTGACCCGTAACGTCGGCCTACGGGGCCGTCGGGACGCGGGTGCAGGAACAGTCAGGGTTTCGTTCCCCGCTCGCCTATCGAGGTTCTTCGCTGCTCGCGGGTCGCTTCTCAGGGCCCTTCACTGCTCGCGGGTCACTCCGTTCCCCGCTCGCCTATCGAGGTTCTTCGCTTCGCTCAGAACCTCGCTACTCCCGAAGCGCGTCCTCTCGCTCCGTCGCCTCCAGCGTCTCCTCCTCAACGTCGGTCGCGACGACGGCGGGCTTGTACGCGCCACCGGGGATGAGGTCGTGGTCGCCGACGGAGGAGTCGACGAAGCGCTGGAAGGCGCGTCGCTCCGGGGGCAGTTCGCCGTAGATGACTTCCTCCTCCACGAGGTCGTAGACCGGAATCCGCGGGGTCAGGAGCGTGTTCTCGCCGACGATGGAGCCCTCGCCGACGACGAAGCCGCTGGTGACGCGACAGCCGGCGCCCAGCGACACCTCGTCCTCGACGATGACCGGGGCGTTCTCGACGGGTTCGAGGACGCCGCCGATGAGCGTGTTCGCGCCGAGCTTGACGTTCTCGCCGATCTGAGCGCAGGAGCCGACGGTGTCACAGGAGTCGACGAGCGTGCCGTCGCCGACGTGGGCTCCGATGTTGACGAAGGAGGGCGACATCATGATGCAGTCCTCGCCGAGGTACGCGCCGCGGCGGATGGTGGTCCCGTCCGGCGTGTTGCGCGTCCCGCGCTCGCCGAGGTCCGCCGTCTCGCGCAGCGGGAGTACGTCGTGGTAATCGACGCCGCCGTACTCGCGAGCCACCGTCTCGCGCAGGCCGAAATTGAGGAGAATACCCTGCTTGACCCAGGCGTTGGCCTCCCACTCGCCGCCCGATTTTTCGGCGGCGCGGACCTCGCCGGCCTCCAGCGCGGCGAGGAACTCGTCGAGGGTGGCCAGGTGGTCGTCGGTCGCGTCCGCGGCCGTCAGTCCGTCCTGTTTGCGTTGCCAGAGGTCGTCGATGTCGGCTTCGAGACTCATACCTCCCGGTTGCGACTCCGGGGGCTTACCTCTCCGGGTTTTCGGGTGACCGTGCTACCGGGACACACCCCCGTCACTCGTCCGTCCGCGGTCGGTTGCGGTCCGCCGGCTGGCTCAGTCCGCGCCCTGACCGGGAATGTAACCGCAATCGTCGCAGATGCTGATGCTTGGGGCCGAGGCTTTGAACTCGCCGGAACAGTGCGGGCAATCGGTCGCTGGCAGTTGTACGCGCTGGTTCGTAGCCATACACGCCAGTCAGCCAGACCGATATATAAGGCTACCCGTAATATCGAGAAAACTATCAGAGTGTGTATTATCGCATATTACTATCGTCGAGCGCGTTCTCAGGCGTCCACGACTTCGCCGAAGGAGTACCACCCGGCGTCACGGCCGACGAGCCACGACGCGGCGTCGAGCGCGCCGGCGGCGAACACGCCGCGGTCCTCGGCGCGGTGGGACAGCGAGAGCACCTCGTCGTCGCCCGCGAGGAGGAGTTCGTGCTCTCCCCGCACGTCGCCGGCCCGGCGGGCGAACACGCCGATCTCGTCCTCGTCGCGGGGCGCGTGGCCCTCGCGGCCGTACACCGGTTCCACGTCCCGCTCCGACTGAATCACGTCGAGGATGGTGTTTGCGGTGCCGGAGGGTGCGTCGACCTTGCGGTTGTGGTGGGTCTCCATGAGTTCGAGGTCGTACTCGTCGAGCGTCCCGACGGCCTCCCGGACGAGGCGCTGGAGCACCTGGATGCCCCGCGAGAAGTTGGTGGCCTTCAACACCGGAACCGACTCGCTCACGTCCTTCAGGCGGGCCATCCCGTCCTCGTCGAAGCCCGTCGTCCCGACGACGATGGGGACGCCCGACTCCGCGCAGGCCTCGGCCACGGTCAGCGCGCCATCGGGGACGGCGAAGTCGACGACCGCGTCCACGTCGTACTCCGCGAGCGCGTCGGCCGCGGCGTCGGGGTGGACGACCGGCACGCCGTCGACGGCGTCGGTGTCGCTCGTTGCGAAGCCGACCACCACGTCGGCCTCGGCGGCGGCCGCGAGGACCGCGTGTCCCATCTGTCCGGTGACGCCGTTGACCGCGACCCGCGTCATCGCTCGACCTCGGCGTACTCGTCTTCGAGGTCCTCCGTCTCGAGCGTGGCGAGCACGTCGCGGAGGTGGTCGAGGTGCTCGTCCGAGAGGCGGGTCAGCGGCGACCGGAGGTGGGCCGGGCCGTAGCCGCGGATGCGCATGGCCTCCTTGACCGGGATGGGGTTGGTCTCGACGAACAGCGCGCGGAACAGCGGCCCGAGTTCGTGGTGGAGGGCGCGAGCCCGCTCGAAGTCGCCGGACAGCGCCGCGCCCACCATCGCGCAGGTGCGCTCTGGTTCGACGTTCGCCGCGACGGAGATACAGCCGTCGGCCCCGACGGACAGCATCGGGAGCGTCATGCCGTCGTCGCCAGAGAGCACCGCGAACTCCTCGTCACGGGTTCGCTCGATTATCTCCGAAATCTGGTTCATGTCGCCGCTCGCCGCCTTGTACGCGGCGATGTTCGGGTGCGAGGAGAGTTCGACCGCGGTGTCTGGCACGATGTTGCGGCCCGTCCGCGACGGGACGTTGTAGACGATCTGCGGCAGGTCCACGGCGTCGGCGATGGCCGTGTAGTGGTCCACGAGGCCCTGCTGTTCGGGCTTGTTGTAGTACGGGGAGATGAGCAACAGGGCGTCCGCGCCCGCGTCGGCCGAGCGCTGGGAGAGTTCCAGCGCCTCCGCAGTGTTGTTCGAGCCGGAGCCGGCGATGACCGGCACGTCGTCGACGGCGTCGATGACCGCCTCGACGACATCGATGTGTTCGTCGTGCGAGAGGGTCGCGGACTCGCCGGTCGAACCGACCGGGACGAGGCCGTCGACGCCGGCGGATTCGAGCCGCTGGGCGTCGCGTCGAAGGGTTTCGAAGTCGATGCTGCCGTCCTGTTCGAACGGCGTGCACATGGCCGGGAACACGCCGCGGAAGTCGATGTCTGTCATTGCTGGGGGTGTCGTATCGCTGTGGGATATGTCGTCCGGTTGGAGACGGTGCAGGGTCGACAGCCCGGTTCGGCCCGACGGCTGTCGACGGTCTGAGAGTCCGGCCCGAAACGGAGTCGCCACGTCCGCTACGAGCCGCTAAAACGGCGGTTTGCGTTTCGCGCGGACGACGCGCTCGCCGAACGGCGGCGAACCGGAGCGTGACGGGAGGCGTCGTCGCATGGTGGGACAACCGCGTGTCAGCGACTTAGCTCTTGTGCTCTCCGCCCGACCGGGCAGTGTTTAGTTAAGCAGGAAGATGTCTCAGGAACCGCCAGAAAGCCCCGACTGTTTCGACTCGGGGGGCTCGCTGTGCGCTTCCCTCGCTTTGCTCGGTCCAGTGCTTGTTTCGCCCGCCGTCGTCGAGACAGTCGCCCCTTTCAACCCCACCCACTTGGATGGGTGGCCAGCCGACACGAGTGAGGCTTTCTGGGGTTCTCGACGTGGAATCTGCCAATCCTCGCTAAAGTAAACACCATCCCCGACCGACCCCGAAAGCATATCCCGGCAGGGGAGACAACACCTGATATGACAGTCTCGCATCCGGGACAGCGCGTGGCCGTCCTGGCCGACGCGCAGAACCTCTATCACACCGCCCGGAGCCTCTACACTCGGAATATCGACTACGCCGCACTCCTGGAAGAAGCCGTCGACGGCCGCGAACTGACCCGAGCCATCGCCTACGTCATCCGGGCCGACTCGCCCGAGGAGGAGTCGTTCTTCGAGGCGCTCGTCGATATCGGGTTCGAGACGCGCATCAAGGACATCAAGACGTTTCAGGACGGGTCGAAGAAAGCCGACTGGGACGTGGGGATGAGCCTCGACGCGGTCACGCTGGCGAAACACAACGACGCCGTCGTCCTCTGTACCGGCGACGGCGACTTCGCCCGCCTCTGTCGCTATCTCCGCCACGAGGGGTGTCGCGCCGAGGCGATGGGCTTCGAAGAGTCCTCCTCGGAGGACCTGAAAGCCGCCGTCGACGGCTTCATCGACATGAGCGACGACTCCGAGCGCTTCCTGCTGTAGCTGGCGGCGGCGCGTTCTGAGACGTATCGGAGAAGTGACTGCGTTAGACCGGGCGCCCGTCCTCGGACGTGCCGACGAGCAGCGCGCCGGCGGCGAGGCCCAGCGCGGCCAGCGCCGCGGCGACGGTCGGGATGCCGATGTCGATCGTTCCTGTACCGAGGATGAGCGCGCTGCTGACGACCAGCAGCAGGACGCCGAGCGCCACTTTTCGCGTGTCCGTTGCCATATCGTCCCTGTCTTGGAAGTCATCCGGTATAAATTTCCCCAAAACCGCCCGACGAGAGTGCGTTATGCGGTATCACACGTCGTGTCGGACGGTGGTCGCGGCCACCGAGCCCGCCCGCCGCTCGCACGCCCGCCTGTCCCACTGAAGCAGTACACTCATTCGCACGGACACCTCGGTTTCGCCCGGGTCACAGCGACTGTGGGTGTCGGAGACTGTCACGTCGAGAACGGTGTTGGAATCGTGGCCCACCGCGTCGCGCCCCCCGCGGTCCCTGACGCTCTCCGCGGGGGCGCGGTTCCGGCGAGACCGAAGGCATTCCGGTTCGACCGGCGCGCGATCACGCGAACGACTCTCTCGGTGTGGCCCCGGCGGTTCGGGCAAGCCGCTCGGGTGCCACCCGCACTCCCACGATTTCCTCTCTCTTTCCACTCTCGAACCGGCGAGTCGAGACACCGCCTCGAGACAGACCGAAAGGGGGTTTATCGCCCGGCGACGAACACGGGCAATGACAGACAGCGAGTTCCGGGGACTCCGCCGCGCGGCCGACTACCAGTTCGGCGGCGGAGGCGGTGCGGCGCTGTTCGCGGACGCCGACGCGCTCGACGTGACTCACACCAGTTCCGGCCGCCCGCGGCAGGTCCACGCCGGCGACGGCCGCGTGGCGACCTACGGCAGCGACGGCCGCTTCAGGCTCGGACTGGCAGGCGGTCGCCGCCTGCTCGACGCCTTCGACGCGCCGCGCCACCGCGTGGTCGTCGGCGACGAGAGCGAGCCGTTCGTCCGCGACGGGCGCAACGCCTTCGCGAAGTTCGTCCAGTCGGCCGACGACGGTCTCCGGCCGGGCGACGAGACCCTCGTCGTGCACGAGGACGGTGACCTCCTCGCGGTCGGCCGCGCAGAGCTACCGGGGAGCGGGATGGACGACTTCGAGACGGGGATGGCCGTGAAGGTCCGGCAGGGCGCGGACGACTGAGACGCCGGCCCCCGACAGAAAGCACTTCACGCCGCCCGAGTGACGACCGATATGCGACGCCGCCAGGTCCTCGCCGCGCTCGCCTCCCTCCCGGTCGCCGGCTGCGCCGTTCCCGGTTCCGACCGGACGACGCCGAGCGACTCGTCCTCGACAGCCGCAGAACGACGGTCGCCGACGCCCACCGACCAGTCTTCGCCGACGCCCGCCGACCAATCTGTGTCGACGCCCGCCGACCGGCCCGGAACGACACCGCCGCTGACGGCCAATCCGGACGACCCGATACTGTTCGTCGTCCACAACACGACGGACAGCGAACGAACGGTCCACCTCCGTGTCGCCCGCGGCGAGACGACAGTTCTCGACGAGACGGCGACGCTCCCCGGCGGCGAATCGAGCGAGTACGATTCGGGCATCGCCGCGACCGGCGAGTACTCGATCAGCGTCGACGTGGAGGGCGGACCGAGCCGGACGCTCGATATCTACATCGGCGAGTTCGCCGTCCGGAACGGGTCGAACCACTACGTCGAAGTCACCGCCGACAGAGTCGACGTCTCCTGGGAGGAGTAGTCACAGCACCAGGCCCGTCTGAAGCGCCCAGACCAGCACCGTCACCGTCAGGGCCGACGCCACAGTCGTCAGGAACACGGTCGCGCTGACGAGTTCGCTGGCCGAGCCGCCGTCGCGCTGGCCGCTGAATGCGCCGACGAGGATTATCGTCGTCACGCCCGTCGGCGTCCCCAGCAGGAGGACGACCACCCGGGCGACCGTCGGGTCCCGAAACCCGACCGCGAGCACCGCGGCGAGCGCGAGCGCCGGCGCGAGCAGGAGCCGCATCGCGCTCGCGAGCCCGACCGACCGGAGGTCGCTGTCGCCGTCGACGTTCGACAGCTGGATGCCGAGGATGAGCAGCATCACCGGAATCGAGGCGTTGCCGAGCAGTTCCAGCGTCTGCATCAGCGTCGAGTCGGCTGCCGGGACCGCGCCGAGCCAGCGGGCGGCGAGGGCGACCACGACGGCGTAGACGAGCGGGACGCCGAACACGCGGCGCATGTCGGCGAGCGCGCTCCCGCCGCTCCCGCGGGCCGCGACGTAGATTCCCAGGGTGTACAGCAACACGCCCTGAATCGCGGTCACGAGGACGGCGACGCTGCGGCCAGTCGCGCCGAACGCGAAGTCCGCGAGCGGGATGCCGTAGTTCCCGGTGTTGGGGAACACCGACACGAGGACGAACGCGCCGAGGAGCGGTTCGGCGTGGCCCGTGAGGCGGCCGACCCCCTCCGCGACGGCGAGCATCGCCGCCGTGAACAGCGCGACGGCGAGGACGACGCTCAGAATCGTCCCGCCGCCCAGCGTCGACGTGGTGAGGCTGTGGAAGACCAGCGCGGGCGCGAGGACGTACACCGTGACGGTGTTGAGCGCGTCGGGGTCGACCCCTTTCGCCCGCCCGAGCGCGAACCCGGCGGCGGCGACCACCACGACCGGGAGGATGGCCGTCGCGAAGATGGAGAGCAGCGACACGGCGAGGATGGACGACCGAGCCTTAGAACCGTTACGAAACCCCAGAGCGCGACCGCACTGGCGAGCGCGCACCGGCGGTGTGGGTCGCTACGCTTTTCTGCCCGGCCACGCGACTCACACGTATGTTCGGCGGAGGCGGCGGGATGAACCCGCGCAAGATGAAGAAGATGATGGAACAGATGGGCATCGACATGCAGGACATCGATGCACAGGAAGTGGTCATCCGCACACCGGACGAGGAACTCGTCTTCAGCGACGCGGAGGTCCAGCTGATGGAGGCACAGGGCCAGAAGACCTACCAGATCGTCGGTGACCCCGAGAGCCGCGACCTCGACGCGAGCGAGAGCGCCGACGCCGCGGACGACGACGACGAGACCGAGAGCGACTCGGGCGTCGACGAGGACGACGTCGAACTCGTCGCGATGCGGGCCGGCGTCGACGAAGACACCGCGCGCGAGGCGCTGGAAGCCAACGACGGCGACCTCGCGGACGCCGTCGACGAACTGGAGTAACGTGGCCTACCTCTTCGTCCACGAGGACCGCGAGTACCTGCTGGACCCCGGCGAGCGCTTCGAGTCCGACCTCGGTATCCTGGAAGTCCCGGACGACGTGACGCCGGGCGACGTCGTCGAGACCCATCTCGGCAACGGCTTCACCGTCCGCCGGCTCCGCGGTCCGGACCTGTTCAATCACCTCGAACGGACCGGCGCGCCGATGATGCCCCGCGACGTGGGCCTCGTGGTCGGCAAGACCGGGGTCGCCGCCGGCGACCGCGTCCTCGACGCCGGGACCGGGACCGGCATCCTCAGCGCGTACATGGGACGGCTCGGCGCGGACGTGGTGACCTACGAGCGCGACCCGGAGTTCGCCGAGGTCGCGCGACAGAACATGGCCGTCGCCGGCGTCGACGACGCCGTCGAGGTCCGGACGGGCGACGTGACCGACGACCTCGACGAACTGTCGGGCTTCGACGTGCTGACGCTCGACACCGAGGACGCGCCGACCGTGGTCGAGCGGACGCCGACGCTCCTGCAGCGCGGCGGCTCGCTCGCGGTGTACTCGCCGTTCGTCGAGAACACGCGGGCCGCCGCCGAGGCGGCCACCGAGGTCGGCCTCGAACAGGTCGAGACCCTCGACACCATCCAGCGGGAGATGGACTTCGACGACCGCGGTTCCCGCCCCTCCACGGCCGGCGTCGGGCACACGGGTTACCTGACGTTCGCTCGGCGGCCCTGACGGTCGCCCGGCGGAGTGGTCTCTCGCCCGCGACGTGACTTACTCGACCGCGCGAATCAGGTCCAACAGCTCCGACTGATAGTCCGACGGCGACCGCTGGAGGATGTCGTCCGGCTCCGCCACGTCGAGCAGCGCCGCGAGCGAGCGGTCGGGGTACGCGCCCGCGGCGATACGGAAGCCGTCGCCGTGCCAGACGCCCACCCAGCCGGTTATCGACAGCGTCGCGTCCGCGTCTTCGAGCACCAGCGAGGCGCTGTAGGTCCGGAGTCGAGCGCGGTCCCCGCTGTCGACGCGGACCCGCTCGCTCCGCCCGCGCTCGACGTTCTCGAACCCCCTGTCGCGCAGTTCGTCGGCGAATGCCGACTGCGCCTCCGAGCGGACCGTCGGGAGGATCATCGCCGGGCCGATACCGGGCGAGAGCGGCGGCGTGAACGACAGCGCCGTCGCGAAGAAGAACCGCCACTGCCGGTCGACGCCCGTCGCCGCCTCGACGGCGGCCCGCGTCTCCGCGTCGTCGTACACCCTCGTTGCCCCCTCGACGCGCGCGGTCGGCAGCCGAAAGACCGTCTCGACGCTCTCGTCGACGAGGGTCCAGCCGCCGTCGCGCAGGCGGTCCGCGGGAACGTCCGGAAACGAGGGGTCGGGCACGCTCAGCTCAGTGGTCGTCCTCGCGCCACTTGTGCTCGCACTCGGTGCAGGTGAAAAAGCGCGTCTCCGACTCGTCGGCCGCCCGGATCTGCTTCATCTCGTAGAACGCCCGGTCGTTGCCGCACTCGGGACAGCGCGCCCCGGTCGTCGGGCCCATGTCCGCGGCGTCGACCTCCGAGGTGTCGACGATTTCGGACTCTTCTTGCCCTTCCGTCGTGACCGCCATCTCGCGCTCGGCCTCGGCGTTCCGGGACTTCTCGTACCCACAGCTCCCGCAGACCCAGCTATCGTCTTCCGTTTTCATCATCGAGCCGCATTCGTCGCAGAACTCCATTGTTGGTCCAGCCTTGGCCGCCCACGCGTGTTAAACGCCCGGTTTCGATGACGCGTTCGGGCGACTGCACGCCCGTCTCAGTCGTTGCGAATCCAGGCCGAACAGGCGTCCATGTCGTCCATCACCTCGCCCTTGAACGAGCAGTACGGCTCGATGTCGCCGTCTTCCATCACGTACTGGAAGTGCCGGCAGTTGCCGCAGTACGTGTCGGGTTCGCCCTGATGCACGGCGGTCTCCGTGATCGTGTCGCGACTCTTCGCCGCCGTCCCGCCGTCGGTCGAGTGTGCGGCCTCCGGGCCGGCTTCCGCGATAGACGGGTCGAGCGCACTCTCCGACGGCCCGCGCGGCGTCCTGGACTGCGATGGTGACCGAGACGATGCGTTCGAGCGGGCGGTGTCGGCGGCCCCCGCTCGGTCAGGTCGCTGCTGCCCCGACCGCCCGCGCTCTCGGTCCGTCCGGGCCGCGGTCGCGCCGTCGTTCCCGCCGTCGCTGACGGCCCCGCCGGTCGCGGCGCGGTTCGTCTGCGTCTCGACGCCGCCGTCGGGGTCCGCCCCGAAGAAGCCGATGCCGCCGAGGCCGGGAATCGACCGGGCTTCCTCGACGAGGCGAATCGTCCCCTCCTCGGTGACCTCCATGCGAGCGGTTCCGCCCGGATCGTTCCGGGTCTTGAACGTCGCCAGCGCCGCGAACAGCGCCCAGAACGCCGTGACGACGCCGGCGAAGTAGACGACGCCGGTGAGCAGCGCGAGCAGCGGGTCGCTGCTGGTCCAGCTGTAGGGGTACAACTGTCGGAACAGACCGACGCCGGCGACGGCGACGACGGCTCCCGCGACGGCGGTCGCCCGGACCCGCAAACTGGTCGGCAGGACGGCGAACAGCCCGAGGATGACGCACGGCAGTCCGAGGCCGGCGACGGTCCCGGCGAGCCGCCGGGCGGCGTACGCGTCCAGCCCGTACCGACCTCCGATGCCGGTCGTCGCGAGCGCGATCGCTCCCACGAGCCCGGCGGCACCCGCGAGAAACAGCGCCGTTCCGACGAGTTGCTGACGGCGCGATGCGACTCGTCCGACATCCCCCTCGTACACGTCGGAGAGACTAGTCATGGGCAGTACTACCACGACATCGAATAAAACTACCCGTCAGACACGCGCATGACGCGGGCACGCGCGTCTCGGGCGCGCCACGGCCGGAAGCGCGTCGCGGTTCGTCCCACAGCGAGCGCGGCGTTCCGAAAGCACTAATCGGGCCCGCGGGAACACTCGGAGTATGAGCGACGACGACAGCGAGGAGGAGGAGGAGGCCCCGGCCGTCGAACTCGGAGAGGGACCGGACGTCGAGGGCGCGCCGCTGTCCCGCGTCTCGGCCCGGCTGACGTGGGGAATCGAACACAGCACCATCGTCGAGCGCGAGGGCGAGACGACCATCCGGACGCCGGACGGCCCGCAGGAACTCGCGTCCGTCCTCGAAGACGTCGACGTGCCCTACTTCGCCGACCGACAGGAGTTCGAGAGTGCGGTGCGCGACGTCGTCGGGACCGGCCCGATTCCGACCGAGTGAGCGCGCTACGTCGTTTTCTGTCGCCGAACGCCGGCGGAACGTTGAAGCGGCCGCGACCGGACGGTGGAATCGAGGTTCCCTCCGAATGGTCACGGTCTCCCGCTATCACTTGCCCACCGTCGCGCTGGTCCTGCTAGGCGCGTGCCTCGCCGTTCCGGCGGGCGTACAGGTCGCCGACGCGGCGGTCGTGGAGTACAGCCACTCAATCGAACGCGTGAGCGAGGCGTCCGTCGGCGACGCGACCGTCCGCGAGTACGAGTCGCTCGCGGGGAAGCCGCGCTGGGCGTTCGACGCGGCGCTGTCGGCCCCGTCCGGCGAGGCGACCGTGCGCTCGGTGACCCGCCGACCGGACGCCGCCTACGCGGGCGACGCCGCGGCCGTCACCTACGTCAGCTACGACGGGAGCGTCTACCGACTCGTCTCCACGGTCGACAGCGGGCCGCTCCTCGGCTGGGTGTTCGGCCCGCTCTTCCTGCTGGGTGCGGGGCTATTCGCCGTCGGTGCGAACGGGTTCCGACACGAGCGACCGCGGCTGCCCGCGGCCGTTCTCAGCGGCGCGGTGACCGCGGGTGCGCTGCTCGCAGGCGGTGCGGTCGGGGCCGTCCTCAGATACCGGTCGCCGTGGGTCGTCCTCGCGATGCTCGCGCTCGTCGGCGGCGTGACCGCGGGCACGTGGCGGCTCCTCTCGCCGACACGCGGCGGTCACGAGCCCGAGGTAAGCGGCTGAGAAAGTGTCGCTCGGCGACGTCGCGTCAGCGCATGTTCTCGAGCGCGCACACCGTATCGGACATGATCCACTCCGTCTCGCAGTCGGCGTGCTCGATGCTGAGGGCCCGAAAGGTCTCTCGGCCGCCGTCGACCGTGATTTCGAACGCGCGGCTTCGAAGCGGCTCCGAGTGGGGACGCTGTGGGGACACAGATACCCCTCGGAGAGTCGGACCGATAAACGAGTCGATTCGGTCCGAGAGCCCGAGAGACGGCGACTTACCGCCGTCTGGCGATTTTCAGGAATCGGCCGATTCGGCGTCTTCGCCCGCCGCAGTCGCTTCCGCTCGCCCGCGACGCTTGCCGAAGAGGTACGCGGCGACGACGAGCACGAGCGGGACGACCAGGAATAACCCCGAAATCACGAGAAGGACGACCAGTTCGGTCGTGCCCGGCATGCCGGGAAACATCGGGAGGGGGACCATGCACCGACGTGACGCGCTCCCGGCAGTTAAAAGTCAGTGAGCTGAGACTGCAGTCCGGCCACCAGTTCGGACTTCCGGCGCAGTTGCCCGAGTCCGACGGGGAGCTGGTCCGAGATGGCCGAGAGCACCTCGCGGAAGGACTGGCCCGTCCCTGGCTCGCCGTCGAAGGCGTTTCTGACGCCCTCGCGCACCTGCCAGACGCCGACCGGGGCCCAGTAGTCGTCGGTGATCTCGCGGAGGACGAGACACTTCGCCTGCCGGTCGCGCTCCCGGAGGTGTTCGAGGACGCCCAGGCGGGCCGCGTAGTAGGCCCCCGCGGTCTCCTCGACGTAGGCGGTGCGGCCCTCGTAGCCCTCGTGGGCGCTCGCCAGGTAGTAGCCGGCGTCGGGGCGGGGGTTCCAGACGCTCTGGGGCCCCTTCATCTCGACGAGTTCGAACTCCCAGCGGCCGGGCGCGAGCACGACCCAGTAGCGGTTGCCCATGTACTCGTTGTACCACAGCTCGGGCTTGTCGAGGGTGTCCGCGTTCCGCAGGGTCCCGCGGACGTACTGGCCGACGGTGTCGTCGACGGCCGTGATGGACCAGCGCGTGGGGACGAGCGAGCGCTCGCTGGCCTGCCCCAGCGCGCCCGCGGAGAGGATGGTGTTGATGTCGTACACGTCGAAACCGCGGCGATAGAGGTACGTCATCGCGCCCTCGGCGCGCCAGTCGTCGTCCGAGAGCGTCTTCTCGACGGCGCGGGGGACGTGGGGGTTCTCCGCGAGGTCGGCCCCCGTCGCCCGCGCTCGGGGCCCGGTCGGCGTCCGCACGTCGTCGAACCCCACGTCCATCTGGGGCGTCCCGTCGAGGCCGATCTCAACGTCCACCGGGCGGTCGGCGATGGCCACCTCGCGCTGCACGCCGACGAATCCGTTCCACACGTCGTGGACGCCGCCGGTGGTACTGACCGAATCGACCGCGGTCGACTGCGTGGAGTTCACCATCCCCGTCCGCCGCTGGAGCACGTCCTCGATGCCCAGTCCCTGCTGGTACCACTCGCTGCTCGTGGCGAACCCCTCCGCGGCGGCGTCGGTGTCGACGGGTGAGAGCAGTCCCGTCGAGACGTTCGGGTAGCCAGAGCGACCGACGAAGATCTCGGGCGCGGTCGAGCCGAACAGGGAATCGCCCTGCACGACCTGCTCGAACTGTCGCTCGACGTCTTCGAGGTGGTCGGTGATCGCGTAGGACTTCTCCGCCGCGAGCCGCCGTCGCTCGGCGGCCTCGTCGCGCTCGAACCCCTCGATGAACTCGTCGAGCTGCATTCATCCCGTCTTGGCCCCTGGCTCCCAAGAACCTTTCTGGGCCACCCGTGCGAGAGCAACTCTTACAATGGTGGATTGAGTAACAACGGGTGATATAAATCATGTCCAACCGATCGAAGTGGGTCCTGCTCGCCGCCACGCTGGTCAGCATCGCCGTCATCTTCGTCCCGGCGGTGCTGTCCATCGCGTACGAGCAGGCCCTCGTGAACCTTCTCGTGGGCGAACTGGCGGCGCTCGCGCTCGGTCACGCAACGTACCGAGTCTCGTCCGGGAAGCCGGTCGCACCGATGTCGGTAGCACTCGCCATCGTCAGCGGCGTCGCCCTGTTCCTCTCGCCGCTGTTCATCGAGCCCGTCGACCCGATCCTGACGATCATGTTCGTCTCGGGCGGCGTCATCGCGGTTGGCGGCGTCGTCGGTGTCGTGGGTCGGGTCCTCGGCGGCGAGGAACAGCAGCGGTCCGGTGGAGAGCGGATCGCAGAGCGAGCTAGGACCGAACAGACGGGGAACTGAGCGGACGACGACCGAGCGAACTCGAACGGACCACAACGGCTATACGACCGCGTCGGTCACCCACTGACGATGCCGGTCATCGAATGCGACGAGGCGGCGGCCCGCGAGCGACTGGAAGCCGAGGGCATCTCGGTCCAGTCGGGCAACACCGACCACGAGCGGTGGCGCGCGGACCACGGCGGAGCGACGGCGGTCGCGTACGACGACAAAGTCGTCGTGCAGGGCCAGGACACCGCGCGGCTGGAAGCGCTGTTGCGGGGCGAATCGGGGGGGCGCGTTCACGCGTACTTCGACGGCGCGTCCCGGGGGAATCCCGGCCCCGCCGCCGTCGGCTACGTCCTCGTCGACGACAGCGGAATCGTCGCGGAGGGCGGCGAGACGATCGGTACGGCGACGAACAACCAGGCCGAGTACGAGGCGCTCATCCGCGCGGTCGAAGTCGCCCGCGACTACGGCTTCGACGAGGTCCGAATCCGCGGCGACTCGGAACTGATCGTCAAGCAGGTCCGCGGCGAGTGGAACACGAACGACCCCGACCTGCGAGAAAAGCGGGTCCGCGTCCGGGAACTGCTCACCGGATTCGACGACTGGCACATCGAGCACGTTCCGCGGGAGATAAACGACCGCGCCGACGATCTGGCGAACGACGCACTCGACGATGACTGACCTGCCAGCCGACGTGATAGACCGGGCCGAACGGCTCACGAGACTCGCTCGCGAGGCGGTCGACGACGCGGAAGCGGACGCCTATCGGACCGAGCGCGAGGACCTCCTGGCGGACCACGGCTACACCGCACGCATCAGAACGGAGGACACGGGCGAGGTGCTCGTGTGCCACCCGCGCGAGTGGGTCGAGGACGGCGTCATCCGTCCGGACCGAATCGACGACGTGGACCGGGGCGTCGAAGTGCAGTTGTCGGGCCCCGGCGACCCCGACGAGTGGGAAGAAGTCGAGCAACGGAATCGGGACGTGGTCGAGACAGTCGCCGAGGAACACGGCGAGCCCCACGGCGCGACCGCGGCGGCGCTCGCCGACTTCATGGGGAACCACTACGCGAAACCAATCGCCGAAGCGACGCCCGACGAACTCCGGGAGTTCCGTGAGGAGTATTTCCCGCGTAACGCGTGGCCGACCGACGAACAACAATCGGTCCTCGACCGATCCGTCGAACTGACCGTGGACGCGGCTGACGACCGGGTCCCGGACAGCTAATTCGCACCGACCGAAGCGCCGCGCACGGCTAGTAAGCAGTTGTTACCGGCGAAAAATAGCGCAATTGCCCAGTTGCGCGAGTTACTGCTGTGCGGCGATCAGGTCGCGGAGTTCGTCGGCGCGGCCTTCATCGGCCACGAACTTCCCGAACACCCAACCGAGCTGGTCGAGAACGGCCTCCTTGCCCTCCTCGGTCAGCGAGTACTGGTTCGTCCGCTTGTCGAGTTCGCTCTTCTCGACGAGCCCCATCTCGACGAGGTCGTCGAGGTTCGGGTACAGACGACCGTGGTTGACTTCGTCGTCGTAGTACGATTCGAGTTCGCGCTTGATAGCCAGTCCATACCGCGGCTCTTCGGCGAGGATAACCAGGATATTCTGCTGGAAAGCCGTGAGTTCTTTCGCGATGCCCGGACTGCTCGTTACTGTTTGTGCCTCTGACATAGTTGGGTAAATGTCAGCAAGCTATTTAACACTTGTTAACTCTGGCGCACATTGCACGATATACCGGAGGAACCGCCCGACAGACGGCATTCTAAATTAAGATAGATCACCAATAGGTACGAATTGTTATAATATGAATGCGCCGCCACGTATCCGTCTGACAGGTCTGAAACCGTGATTAAGTGTGTCCTAAATTTATTTCTATCTTCAGATATGATCTGATTAGTGAACAGATAATCTGAGACGCCGAGCGGTCTCACGGCGATTACGAAAGGACTTTTTGACGCCGTTGCGCAGACGCCGGTGATGACGAACCTCTGGGAAGACCTCGAAACCGGACCCAACCCGCCCGAAGAGATCTACGCCGTCGTCGAATGCCTGAAGGGCGAACGGAACAAGTACGAGTACGAGAAGGACATCCCCGGCGTCGTTCTGGACCGGGTGCTCCACTCGAACGTCCACTACCCGTCTGACTACGGGTTCATCCCGCAGTCGTACTACGACGACGAGGACCCCTTCGACGTGCTCGTCCTCGTCGAAGACCAGACGTTCCCCGGCTGTGTCATCGAGGCCCGCCCCGTCGCCCTGATGAAGATGGACGACGACGGCGAGCAGGACGACAAGGTCATCGCGGTCCCGACGGAAGACCCGCGCTACGACCACGTCGACGACCTCGAGGACATCCCCCAGCAGACCCTCGACGAGATCGACGAGTTCTTCTCGACCTACAAGAACTTAGAGGAGGGCAAAGAGGTCGAGACCCTCGGTTGGGAAGACAAGGAAGCGGCAAAGGACGCGATCGTCCACGCGCAGGAACTGTACGACGAAGAGTTCAACTGAGGAAGCCGGCCGCTCCGCTTTTTTCGACGACGTCCACGCGACCGGACTATGTCCCGAGGTAATACCGGCAGACCTTTCCGATTATGTATGAGCATGGGTAATCTTTTGACGCCGTAGCGGCTACGTTAGCCTGTATGGCTACCGACGAGACCGACGCGGCGCTAGACCACCCGACCGTCGTACCGGACGCCGAACGCCGGCCGACGCCCGGGATCGCGCACCTGACCGTCGTTCCGGAGAACGCGGACCGCTCGGCCTGAACACGTCGTCGGAGCGGGTATTGCCGCTTTCCGTGACGGGAGTTCGAAAAGAAGCTTCTTGTTCCCGACCTGACTAACAGCCCTCATGGGATTGTTCGACCGTTTGAAGGGAGACGACGCGCCGCGCGTCGCCTTCTTCGGCATCGACGGCGTACCGTTTAGCCTCATCGACGAGCACCCGGACGTGTTCCCGAACCTCTCCGAACTGGCCGCCGAGGGGAGCGCCGGCCCGATAGACAGCATCGTCCCGCCGGAGTCGAGCGCCTGCTGGCCCGCGCTGACGACCGGCGTCAACCCCGGTCAGACCGGCGTCTACGGCTTCCAGGACCGCGAGGTCGGCTCCTACGACACGTACGTTCCGATGGGCCGTGACGTGCAGGCCACGCGCCTGTGGGACCGCGTCACCGACGAGGGGCGTAACGCCACGGTGCTCAACGTCCCCGTGACGTTCCCGCCCCAGCGGAACGTCCAGCGGATGGTCTCGGGCTTCCTCTCTCCCGGCGTCGACAAGGCCGCCTACCCGGACGACCTGCGCGATTACCTCCAGGACAACGACTACCGCATCGACGTCAACGCCAAACTCGGCCACGACGACGACAAGTCCGATTTCGTCGACGACGCTCACGAGACACTCGAAAAGCGCTACGAGGCGTTCAAACACTACGTCGAGCAGGACGACTGGGACCTGTTTTTCGGCGTGTTCATGACCACCGACCGGGTGAACCACTTCCTGTTCAAGGACTACGAGCGAAACGGCGAGAACGAGGAGGCGTTCCTCGAGTTCTACCGCAAGGTCGACGAGTACCTCGGCGACCTGCGCGACCGACTCCCCGACGACGTGACGATGGTCGTCGCCTCCGACCACGGCTTCACCTCGCTGGACTACGAGGTCCACTTCAACGAGTGGCTCGAACAGGAGGGTTGGCTCGAGTACGAGGACGACGACCACTCCGAACTCGGCGACATCAGCGAGGACACGAAGGCGTACTCGCTCATCCCCGGCCGCTTCTACGTCAACCTCGAAGGCCGCGAACCGAACGGCGGCGTCCCGAAGGACATGTACGAGTCCGTTCGCGCCGACCTCAAACAGCGCCTCGAGGAACTCGAAGGCCCCGACGGCAAGAAGGTCGCCGACCGCGTCGTCACCAAGGAGGACGCCTTCCGCGGCGACCACGACGACATCGCCCCGGACCTCGTCGTCGTTCCCAACCACGGATTCGACCTGAAGGCCGGATTCAAGGGCTCCGAGGACGTCTTCGGCGTCGGCCCGCGCAACGGCATGCACAGTTTCGACAACGCCACGCTGCTCGTCGACGACCCGGACGCCCGCATCGACGACGCCGACCTCTACGACATCGCGCCGACCATCCTCGACCTGCTGGACCACGACTACGACCGCGGCGACTTCGACGGCGCCAGCCTGCTGAAGTAGGCACCGGCTACGCCGTCGGTTTTCGGTCGACGAAACGGTACGACGCTAGCGCTAGAACAGCCCGTCCAGTTCCTCGTTCGCGAACTCGTCGGGGTCGGTCGTCCCACCTTGAGCGTCGGCCGCCTCGCGAGCGCGGGTCATGAACTCGTCGACTCGTTCGGAGCGCTCCACGCCCGAGAGAACGACGAGCGATGCGATCTTCTCGGAGCCGAGCGGGAAGTCCCCGCCGCGGACCTCCATGCTGCCGGTCTCGTCTTCGACCCAGCGGCGCGCGCGCTCGACGCCCTTTCGGGAGAGGCGCTGCGGGTCGCCGGCGACGACGAGGAGCGCGGAGTCGGCCTCGACGGCGTTGGGCAGGCTCATGCTGGTGAGGAGGGCCTTCCGGGTCACGCTGGTGATGGTGTTGACGTTCTCGCCGGGGTCTTCGCTGGCCTGTGCGCTGGCGTAGCCGATGGAGGCGATGCCGCCGCCCCGGAGGGTGTTGATAATCTCGGAGGAGTCGACGACGCTCTCGCCGACGCCCTCGACCGCCTCGCCGGAGGCCAGCAGAAGGCCGACCCGCTGGGAGATGGCGTCGTTGACTCGCTCGAAGCCCTCGCCCACGCTGTCGCCGCTCCCGCGCCAGGCGTCGTTGTCCACGAGGAGGAGGGAATCGGCCTCGCGGACCGCGGTCTTGAGCGAGCGGCCGGCGTTTGCCTGGTAGAGGCCGCCTTCGTCTCGGCCGGGGAGAACGCCGAGGACGTACACCGGCTTCTCGTAGATGCGCTTGAGTTCGCGGGTGAGCATCGGCGCGCCACCGGAACCGGTGCCGCCGCCGAGGCCGGCGACCACGACGATGGCCTCGGCCTCGGTCGTGATGCGGCCGTCGAGTTCGTCGAGGACCTCGGTGGCGTTCTCCTGCATGATCTGAGCACCGAGTTCGTTGTCACCGCCGACGCCGTGCCCTTTCACCCGGTCCTGTCCGATGAGGGCAGTGTCGATGTCGAGGTTCTGGAGGTCGGCTCGCGCCGTGTTGACCGCGAGCGCGCCGCGGACGGCGTCGAACCCCATCTCGTAGTCGAATTCGACCAGGGACTGTGTTACCTTCCCACCGGCCTGGCCGACACCAATCAGGACGACTTTCATACTGGAAGTCTTGGGAGGCCGACTAATCAACGTTGCCCCCTGCGAACCGGCGATCGCGGCGCGAGCGGCGACTGCGGGACGAATCTGTGACGGTTACTCGATTCGGAGCGTGTAGATGCGCTTGCGGGCGTCGGCGAAGGAGAACCGCGAGTCGACGACGCCGACCTCTTCGAGGCGGTTCAGGGCGTAGCGGACCGTCCGCGGCGGGAGCAGCGTCTCGTCGGCCAGCTGGCTCTGGGTCAGCGTGTCGTTGTACTCGAGGACCTTCGCGACCAGCTTCGCGCTCGGCGGGAGCTCGCGGACCGCGTCCCACCCGACTGCGTCGCTGTCACCGTCGGCGTCTGCGTGTTGGATATCGGAAGCGCTCATCGTATCTCACCGTATCCGATACAGCGTGATAATATTTTCTGTTCGTAATTATGCGCTTCGGGAATGTTGCGGCAACCACTGCGTCATTCCGTACCGCCCGTGCCGCCCGAAAGCTTACGTCCGGCACCTCCGGTGATGGGGACGTGGACGAAGTCGAGGTCAGCACGGTCGTGTACGTCCCGCCCGAGGAGATATACGAGTTCCTGCTGGATTTCCCCGGCTACGCGCGCTACTCGGAGTACCTCGACCACGTCGACCAGGACGGCGACGGGATGCCGGGGACGACCTACGACCTCGTCTTCTCGTGGTGGAAGCTCTCCTACACCGCCCGGTCGGAGGTGACCGACGTGTCGCCGCCGACGGAGATCGACTGGCGCCTCGTCAAAGACATCGACGCCCAGGGCCACTGGCGCGTCGAACCCGACCCGGACGACGCGCCCGACGACGTGGACACGGCCTCGCGGGTCCGGCTTCGGATCACCTTCGACCCATCCTCGGCGTCGAGCAGCGCGGTCGACCTGCCGCGACTCGTCTCGATGGACTGGGTCATCGAGAAGGTGAAGCCGCTCATCCGAAAGGAAGCCACGAGAATCGTCGAGCGGGTCGTGAAAGACCTCGAAGGGAGAGAACGGGACGTTGACCTGCGAATCCACACCGGCCCGGACTCGGTGTAGCGTGCGTGAAAACGCGACCCGCGGTTACTCGGGCGTCTCGTAGTCGCCGCCGTACCGGATGAAGAAGTACGCCAGCCCGAGCGTCGCGACCATCACGAAGGAGGTGGCGACGCCGAGGGACTTCGCGCTCCCCGGAACCTCGGGCGGGCCGGAACTGCCGCCGCCACCGCCGCCGGAGGACTTCGTCGGGTAGTCCGAACCGACGACGACGGCACCCTTCATCCCGAGACTCTCGTGAGGGACGCAGACGTACGTGTAGATGCCGTCCTCCTCGAAGGTGTGCTCGTAGTTGACACCTGCGCTCGAGGTGGCGCTGCCGGAGTCGAGCGGGCCCTCGGGCTTCGAGACGACGTTGTGGCCGCCGCCGTTACCGGTCCACTCGAACTGGACGGTCGCGCCGTTGTCGACGTGAATCGCCGGCGGGCCGAACCCGAACGCGCCGCCGTTGGCCTGGACGCCGACCTCGACCGTCGCCGTGTCCTGGCCCGTCGCGTCCACGACCGTGCCGTCGAAGTTGCCGACCGGGTCGAGGAAGCCGCCGAAGTCCGGCGTGCCGCCGCTGCTGCCGCCACCGCCGCTGCCGCCGGTACCGGACTCGCCGCTACTCGTCCCGGTTCCGCCGCTTGCGGTTCCGGTACTACCGCCGGCAGTGCCGGTCGCAGTCGGGGTCCCGGTCCCGGCCGGAGTGCCGGTGGCGTTCTCCGTGCCGGCTTCGGTCGTCCCTTCCTGTGCAGCTGCAGTGCCCGCAGCGGCCGAGGCAGCCGTGGCTCCCGCGGCCGTCCGCAGGAAGGCCCGACGGGACACGTCCGCTCTACCGTCTGTCATACCCGACAGTTTGAGAGTCCCCGTCGTGAATATGTCGGTTTCGAGTCGACGGCGACCCTCGAATGACAGCGATATCAAAGGTGAGTGGTCGGCCTGAAAGCTTTAACCCGGGTACTCCCAAACCCCTCGGTATGTCCGTCGGGAGCGAAGGGGTCGTCAGCGGGATTCGCTTCGACCTCAATCGATTACACGAGACCTGGATGGAGATCGTCTACCCACGCCAGCGAGACGCGAGCGACACCGTCCTCGGGACCTGGACGCCGGACTCCACGCTCGGGATGGCGCTCTATCGACTCTGGTCGGCGCTGGGCGTACCGGTCATCGCCGTCGTCTACCCGCTGGTTCTGTGTGGAGTCTTCCTGCGCTATCAGACGCGCCGCATCGACGGGACGGCGACGCGACTGGGAGCCGTCGGCGTCGTGCTCCTCTCGGTGCTGGTCTGGGGGAGTCTCGCCGCACTCGCGCGCTACGAGCCCGGGAGCATCGACCTGGTGTCGGGCGGCTTCACCGCCGTCGCGGTCGCGGGCGGCGTGGCCACCGTCTCCGCCGCGCTCGCCGTCACGTTCAGGCGGGTCGGCGGTCGCGGGACCACGGTGGCGCTCGCGTATCCCTTCGCGATGACGGCCATCTTCCTCCCGCCGGTCGTCGCCGCGCTGTACTCGACGGCCGTCGCCTCGGTCGTCATCCCCGCGAGCGACTCGCTCTCGCGGTGGTTCCTCTACGAGGTGTTGACCGTCGTCGGGGTCGCGGACTTCTTCATCGAGAACTTCGAGCGCCAGGGCTTCGCCTACGTCGTCATCTGGCTCGCGATCTCGTTCCCGGTGGGGTGGCTGCTCGGCCTGCTCGTGACGCTCGCGGACCTCGTTCGGCCCACCGAGTGACCGGTAGGCGAACGTTTAGACGAATCCGGCCCGAACGCTCCGTTGTCATGGAATTCGACGAAATCAAGACGGCCGCCGCGTTCATCGTCCTCTTCGGCGTCCTCGCTGTCGGGACGTTCATGAGTCCGATGACGACCAGTACCGTGATGATGGTCATGGGCGGACTGCTCGTCTTCGGCGTGGTGACCCTGCTGCTCGGCGTCAAGCACGGCGAGTACCGCGCGTCGCGCTGACCGCGGCTGCGCGCCGGCCGAGACCCCCGATTACGGCGTCGCCTCGTCCGTCCGAACGACCACTTCTTCCGGCGCGTCTCCGTCGGCGACGGCCACGTCGGCGGCGTCCGCGTCGCCGTACACCACCGTCGCACCGACCCGCATCGGCGCGAGCAGACCGGCGACCAGCGCGCCGGCGCTCGTCATCGGCGCGCGTACCGCGACGGTCGTCTCCGCGTCGATACCGTAGTCGGCCGCGACGCGGCGGCTCTCGGCCAGCAGTTCCCCGTGCGTGTACGTCCGGTCGGCCGCCAGCAGGGCGTCGTCGGGGGCGAGTTCGCCCGGCGGCTGGAGCGGGTTCTCGCTCCACAGTTCCCGCTCGAACTGGGCGACCGTCGGGTCATCGACCGGCCCGCCGTAGGCCAGTCCCTTCGTCCCCGGTCCGAGCGTGTAGCGGTCGAGCCACGCCGCCGGGGCGACCAGCGCCGTCGCGTCCACCGCGCTCGGCGGGTCAACGTCCACGACTGCGCCGTCGAGGCCCGCCGCCAGGAACGCGAGGAGGGCGTCCGGGCCGTCACGCAGATAGCCGGGGTCGTCGTCATCGCTGGGTTCTTTGGGACCGACGACGACGGCGACCCGCGTGCCGTGTCGGACGCCGTAGTGCCGGAGGAGGTTGCCCCCCTTCCAGGCGTTCGTGGCGAAGTCCCGATAGCTGTACGGCGTCGAGCGCTCGGGCGAGCGAAACAGCACACCGTCGCGCTCGCGTGCGTCCGCGACGAGGTCGGCGAGTACCTGCATACGCGGCCGTTCGGTCCCGCCGGTGAAAAAGCGCGCGGGCCACAAGGACGAACTCGGGGACGCGCTGTTCGCGCTGCTGGCGTTGTGTGAGCAGCTATACATCGACGCAGACCGGGCGCTCTCGCGGGCGCTGTCGAAGTACGATAGTCGACTCGGTTCGAACGGGACGGCGGCGAGCGGGCGCTGACTACAGGGAGTTCTTGAGTTTCTCGAAGAAGCCCTCCCCCACGTCGACCTCCTCGCCGCCGGCCTCGGCGAACTGCTCTAAGGCCTCCTTCTGCTCGGCGTTCATGTCGTCTGGCGTGACGACCTGCACCTGGACGTAGAGGTCGCCGTTGCCGCGACGACGCAGGCGGGGCATCCCTTTGCCTTCGAGGCGGAACACCTCGCCGCTCTGGGTCCCGCTCGGCACGTCGAACTCGACTTCGCCGTCGAGCGTCGGGACGTTGATGGTGTCGCCGAAGACGGCCTGCGGGAACGAGATGGGATGCTGGTGGGTGAGGTCGTCGCCGTCCCGTTCGAAGTCGGGGTGGTCGCGGACGCTCACCTGGATGAGCAGGTCGCCGTTGGGCCCGCCGCGCTCGCCCGGCGCGCCCTCGCGTTCCATCCGGAGCGTCTGTCCGTCGGCGATGCCGGCCGGGACCTCGACCTCCAGAGTCGCCTCGTTCTGGACGACGCCGTCGCCGCGACAGGTCGAGCAGGTCTCGTCGTACAGCGTGCCCTCGCCCTCGCAGCGCCGACAGGTGGCGGTCTGTTGGACGCGGCCCATCGGCGTCTGCTGGACGTGCGTCGTCTGGCCCTGGCCGTTGCACTCGGGACAGGTCTGCGAGTCGGCGTCGGGCGGGTGACCGGCCCCGTCGCAGTCGTCACAGGCCTCCGGGCGCGTGATGGTCAGTTGCTTCGTCGCGCCCTCGTAGGCCTCTTCGAGGTCGATGTCCAGTCGGGTCTGGAGGTCTTGGCCCTGGCGCGGGCGGTTTCCGCCACCGCCGCGACCGCCGCCACCGAAGAACTGGTCGAAGATGTCCTGCATGTCGAAGCCGCCGGCCCCGCCGAACGGGTCGCCGCCCATCCCGCCGCGGCTGGCCCCGCCGCCGGCACCGCCGCGCTTCTCCGCCTGCTCGAAGCGCTCGTGGCCCATCTGGTCGTACATCTGGCGCTTCTCGTCGTCGGTCAGCACTTCCTTGGCCTTCTTGGCCTGCTTGAACTTCTCCTCGGCGTCCGGCTCGTCGCTCACGTCCGGGTGGTACTCCCGGGCTTTCTCCCGGTAGGCCTCCTTGATCTCGTCTTCGGAGGCGTCCCGCGAGACACCCAGTATCTCGTAGAAATCCTGACTCATTCGTTGTAGGAGGCATAGACGATTGAGCCACTTGAAAAGAACGGGTTCCAGGTCCGACCCGGCGCAGCGCGGAGTCGGACCGAACCGAGCGCGGTACCGGGGCGCTTATTTTCGTGCCGGCAGAGGTCTCCGGCAATGAGTCCTGCGTCGCCCCGCAGCCGAGGTGTCGTCACCGTCGAGCGAATCGCCGTCTGGGGACTCGCGGCGCTCGCGCTCGCCGGACTGGCCGCCCTCGTGGTCGGCCCGGGAGCCGACCTCCGAACCGCCGCGCCGTCGGCGACCGTCGACGGCCAGTTCGACGCCGAGACGGGAACGGTGACGCTCACCTACGAGGGCGAGACGCTCACCGACACCGCGACGCGGGAACTGACCGTGGTCGTCACCGACGCGGACCGGAACGCCAGCACCCGACTGACGTGGGCCGACGAGGGCAGACTACCGGTCAGCGGCGGGGACACCCTCGCTGTCGACGACCCGCGGGTGGACGCGGACGGTGACGGGAACTACCTCGACGGCGACGCCTCGGTCGGCTTCTATCTGGAACCGGGCGATACCGTCACACTCCGGTGGACCGGCCGCCCCCTCGGCGCACCTGGCGAGCGGACCGCGACGCTCGATACGGTGACGCTCTCGAACGAGAGCGCGTGACCGGTGAGTCGCGTGGACGGCCCGGACTCACGACCGGAGTCGGCTCAACTCGACGAACACGTCGCCGTCACCGGTGACGGTCACGTGGAACTCGTCGACGTGAAAAGCGAGCGTGATATTCGACTCGGTGGAGTCTGCGTTCCCGAGCAGCGTATCGAGGGCGTCAGGATCGAAGGTCTCGATGAGCGGCTTCAGATCCGTCGGCTTCCGATCCGCGGCGATCGCGACGGTCTCGACGACGGCCATCGACGGCGAAACCGAATCCCAGTCGAAGTTCGCGTGGATAACGTCGGGATCGTCGTCTGCGTTCGACGACGACGACCCGTTCGGGCCGTTCATTGTCACCAGACCGACAGTCGAGCGACTTAGTACTGTTGTTATCATTCGCAAAAACGCCATTATCAGTACGGTCGTGTGGCGGAGGTCACCGCCGGAGCCGAGGCTCTCCAAAAAAGGCCACAATGGACGAGAGGCCCCCTGAAAGGGGCTTGTGGGGGGAAAGTGGCACGCAGCCGATGTGGTTGGGACACATGTGGTGCTGCGTGCCAGCCACTGGTACGTCCTTCTCCGGCATAATCGTTTTGTGATTAACTGGGTAAATCCCAATTGTCACTCGGATCAAAGTTCCAAAAACACGTCACGACGCCGTGTCTATCTCGTCGGAAGAAGTATTCGGGATGTCACCCGTCTGAGGACGAACCGCCGGAGAAGACAGTGATAACGTCTTTTTACCTGAAGGGACAAAAATCGACAACGCCCCAGAACAGACGGGGTTACTAGGTTGGGACACATGACATCAGAATTGACACACGAAGATGCAGTCGAGATACTCCAGGAACTGGGGTTGAAAGAGTACGAGGCGAAGTGTTTCGTGGGACTCTCCCGGATGCCACACGGCACGGCCAAATCGCTCAGCGAGGTGACGGACGTTCCGCGCACGCGGGTCTACGACGCGGTCCGCGTCCTCGAGGCGAAGGGGCTGGTGGAAGTCCAGCACTCGAGTCCGCAGCGGTTCAAGGCCGTCCCGCTGGCCGAAGCGACCGAGACGCTCCGCGACCAGTACGAGACCAAGATCCAGCGGTTCCAGACCGCGCTCGAAGACATCCAGACCGTCGACGGGGACGACGACGGCGACCGGCCCGAGATCTGGTCGCTCACCGGGACCGACGCCGTCGAGAACCGGGCGCTACGACTCATCCAGGACGCGACCGACGAGGTCGTGTTGATCGTCGGGAGCGACGCCGTGCTAACTGACTCGCTGACGGAGACGCTCACCGCGCTCGACGACGGCGTCGTCCTGTCGATCGGGACGGCATCGAACGAAGCCAAAGAGCTGGTCGAGCGGGAAATCCCCAACGCTGTCGCCGTTCCATCTGAACTGGGCTGGCTCGAACGCGAGGCGGACCGCGCCGCGGACGCCGCGGTCGGTCGCCTCCTGCTCGTCGACCGCTCGGAGATCCTCGTCAGTTCGATCGACCACGACACCGGCGAGGAACGGGCGATCTTCGGAAACGGCCTCAACAACGGACTCGTCGTCGTCGCTCGACGGCTGCTGGCACAAGAGGACGTCGAGACGACGCTGCTTGACCACGACTAATCGCGGCGGGAAAACCCTCGCTCGGAAACGGGCGCGCTACTCGGTTTCTCTGGCGGGAAAGCGTCATCCCGGGCGGGCTCCAAGCCGACGGCTCGGATTCGTCCCGGTAGTCCTCGTCACTCGAACCGCTCCCTCCAGTCGCGTTCTGAAACACCGATAGACTCACTGCGTTCGTCTATCGAGCCGACGGCTCGGACTCGTATCGTTAGTCCTCGTCCTCGTCGTCAACGTCTTCGAAGTCGGCGTCGACGTACTCCTCACCCTGTTCGGCGGCTCCGCCGGCCGCGCCGCCCGGACCGGCGGCCCCGCCGGGACCCGCACCTGCCGCGCCGCCCGGACCCGCACCCGCAGCGCCGCCGGCGGCCTGCTGGGCCTGCTCCTGGTACATCTGCTTGCCGATCTCCTGAAGTTCCTCGCTCAGGGCCTCGGTGACCGCCTCGTAGTCCTCTTTCTCGGCGTCCTCGTCTTCGAGGACCTCCTCGACGTCCTCGATCTTCGCCTCGATGTCGGACCGGAGGTCGTCGTCGATCTCCTCCTCGTTCTCGTCGAGCAGGGTCTCGGCGCGGCGGACCGACGCCTCGGCTTCGTTGCGGGCCTCGATGCGCTCGCGACGCTCCTCGTCCTCCTCGGCGTGCTGTTCGGCCTCCTGTTGCATCTCCTCGATCTGGTCGTCGGAGAGGCCGGCGCCGCCCTCGATGGTGATGTCCTCCTTGTTGCCCGAGCCCTTGTCCTCGGCCTCGACGTTGACGATGCCGTTCTCGTCGATGTTGAACGAGACCTCGATCTGCGGGGTGCCGGCCGGGGCCGGTGGGATGCCAGAGAGCGCGAACGCGCCGAGCAGTTCGTTCTCCTCGGCGATTTCACGCTCGCCCTGGAAGACGCGGATCTGGACCTGCGTCTGGTTGTCCTGGGCGGTCGTGAAGATCTTCGACTCCTCGGTCGGGATGGTCGTGTTCTTCTCGATGAGCCGTTCGAACAGGCCGCCCTTGACCTCGACGCCGAGCGACAGCGGCGTCACGTCGAGCAGGACGATGTCGTCCACGTCGCCGGAGAGGACGCCGGCCTGGATGGCCGCGCCGAGCGCGACGGCCTCGTCGGGGTTGACGTTCTTCTTCGGCTCCTGGCCGGTCATCTCCTCGACCTGCTCCTGGACCTGGGGCATCCGCGTCGAACCGCCGACGAGGATGACCTCGTCGATGTCGCCCTTGTCGTAGCCGGCGTCGGCCAGCGCCTGCTCCGTCGGGCCGACGGTGCGCTCGATGAGGTCCTCGGTCAGGCTCTCGAACTTCGCGCGCGTCAGTTTCTCCTCCAGGTCCAGCGGGCCGTCGTCTGTGGTCGCGATGAACGGGAGGTTGATGCGAGTCTCCTTGCGCGAGGAGAGTTCGATCTTGGCCTCCTCGGCGGCCTCGGTCAGGCGCTGGAGGGCCTGTCGGTCGTCGCGCAGGTCGATGCCGTGTTCGTCCTCGAACTGGTCGGCGAGGTAGTCGATGACGGCGTGGTCCCAGTCGTCGCCGCCGAGGTCGTTGTCCCCGTTGGTCGCGACGACCTCGTAGACGCCGCCGCCGAGGTCGAGGATGGACACGTCGAAGGTCCCGCCGCCGAGGTCGTAGACGAGGACGGTCTGGTCGGACTCGTCGTCCAGCCCGTAGGCCATCGCGGCCGCCGTCGGCTCGTTGACGATGCGTTCGACCTCGAAGCCGGCGATCTCGCCGGCGTCCTTGGTCGCCTGGCGCTGTCGGTCGTTGAAGTACGCCGGAACGGTGATCACGGCCTTCTCGATCTCGTCGCCGAGGTACTCCTCGGCGTCGCGCTTGATCTTCTGGAGGACCATCGCCGAGACCTGCTCGGGCGTGTACTCCTCGCCGTCGAGGGTGACCGAGTAGTCGTCCTCGCCCATGTGGCGCTTGATCGACTGGATGGTCTGATCGGGGTTCTTTACCGCCTGGTTCTTCGCGGGCTTCCCGACGAGTCGCTCGCCGTCGTCGAACGCCACGACGGAGGGCGTCGTGCGCTCGCCTTCGGCGTTGACGATGATTTCGGGGTCGCCGCCTTCCATGACCGCGAACGCGCTGTTCGTGGTCCCGAGGTCGATACCCAGAATCTTGTTGCTCGCCATGTTATCGGCTCATAGCGGACTCGGCCGGTTAAAAGTTGCTAGATGTACTGATGCGAGAACCGTCACGAGGGCGCGCCTCCGGGCGGTTTTATACTCCGCGGGATGGGGCGACCGGTGGTTATTTACTGTACCGCAATACGACCGCTCGCCGGCCGTCGACCGACCGTTACTCGTCCTCGGAGACGGTGACTTGCGCCTCGCGGAGCACCTTCTCGGCCATCTCGTAACCGGGGCGGTGGACGTCCGCGATGGTCCCGCCGTCCTGGTCGCTCTCGACGCGGGCCAGCACCTGGTGCTGGGTCGGGTCCACGTCCTCCCCGGGGTCGGGGTCGATCACGTCGACGTTCTCGGCGTCGAGCACGTCGTCGAGTTGGCGCAGCGTGGATTCGACGCCGCCCCGGATGTCGGCGTCCTCGTCCTGGTCGAGCGCCCGGTCGAGGTTGTCGCGCACGTCGAGCAGTCGCGACACGAGGTCCTCCGTGGCGCGCTGTTGCTCCTGCTCGCGACGCTTTTTCATCCGCTTCTTGTAGTTCTGGAAGTCCGCCTGCTTTCGCTTGAGCTTCGACTCCAGTTCCTCGACCTCGTCGTTGCGCTGGTCGAGTTGCGATTCGAGGCTCTCGACGCGCGTCCGCAGCGCGGCCAGTTCGCGGGCGACGGCCTCCGGGTCGGACTCCGCGACGCGGTCGACCAGCGCCTCGTCGGCCTCGACGTCGAGGTCCACGTCCTCGACGGAGACGTCCTCGGGCGCGTCCTCCAGGTCCACGTCGGCGGCATCCGCCGTCTCGGCGGCTCGCTGGCCCGCCTCGCCGGTCGACTCCTCGGTCGCGGCCGCGTCGTCGGCAGCGTCCTGCTCGGTCATACCCGATAGCAGTCGTTTCGCGGATAAAAGGATTTCAGAAACGGTGCGCGCTCGGCGGTGACCGTGGCGACGGCTGGCGAGGCTACGGACCGACGGCGAAGGCGTCCGTGTCGTAGCGAAATCGGGTGCGGTACTCCTCCCACTCGCCGCGTTCCACCAGCCGATACCGCGCGAACTCCGGGTTGCGTATCAGTTCCAGCTCGACGAGGCGCTCCTTGACCGGGTCGAACAGGTCGTCCCACTCGAGCGTGCGCATCGTTTCGTGTGGACCCGTGTCGTCCTCGACGAAGGCCACTCCACCATCCGTCTGTTCGATCGTCCCGTGGTGATAGCGGCTCCAGACCGTGTACTCGCCGAACGGGGGGTCTTCGGCGGGTGGCGGCGGCCGCCGGTACTGGGCCTGGAAGCGCTGGTGCGGCCCGGAACCGCCCCAGAAGACGCCGCGGGTCAGCAGTTTGATCCGGCGCGTCTCGTCGATGCCGCAGTTGTAGATGACGCGGGCGTTGTCGTACTCGTGTGAGCGGAACTGCTCGGCCACGTCCGCGTCGTGGTGGATGTCGACCTCGTACTGGTAGGGCACCGGCGTACGAATCGCCCGGTCGAGGACCGACACCGTCTCGTCACCGCACCGCAAGTCGTCGTGTGGCCCCTCACCGCGCCACCGCGCAGGGTCCGCCTCCTCGGGGTCGAACCACCGGACCATACGTAATCTTCGTGACGAATCAAGTTAGGTTTTCCCACGGAGGCAGCCGATTCACTCGCGGACGCGAGTCAGACCAGTACGCGACCGAGTTCGACCACGAGTCCGTCGTCTGCGTCCGGGTCGCCGACGAGCGTGCCCAGACAGACCGCCGACCCGTCGGGCGTCACGCCGACGACCGGCGCGTCGCGTTCGGGAACGGCGTCGCCCACCTCGGACGGTTCGACGGCGACGACGCCCGGCGCGTACACGGGCGCGCCCTCGGCGACTTCGCGGGCGGCGCTCGGCGCGACCACGACCCGCGGGAGGTGGACCAGTGCGCGCTCGGCCGGCCGGACCACGTCGCGCAGCGGGGCCTCGTTCCCCTCCTCGGCGAACGCCAGCGCGTCGACGAGGTCGTGCATCGTCCGCAGCGACCCGTCGTCGAACGTCCCGGTCGCGGTCCGGCGGAGGTCCCCCATGTGCGCGCCGGTCCCCGCCGCCAGCCCGATGTCGTGACACAGCTTCCGGACGTACGTCCCCGACTCACAGCGCACCCGCAGGAGGAGGCGGCGCTCCTCGCGTTCCAGCACGTCGAGCGCGTGAATCCGCCGGGAGCGAAGCTGGCGCTTCACCGCGCTCTTGCGCGGCGGCTTCTGGTAGACTTCGGTCTCGAACTCGGCGATGACGTCCTCGACGTCGGCCGGTGCGCGGTCGTGGAGTTCCAGCACCGCGACGTACTCCTTGACCGCGTCGTCGAAGACCCGCGCCATCCGGGCGGCGTCGCCGAGCAAGATTGGCAGACAGCCCGTCACCTTCGGGTCGAGCGTGCCGCCGTGGGCGACCCGGTCCTGGCCGGCGGCGTCGCGCACCCAGGCCGCGACCTGGTGGGCCGACGGGCCCGGCGGTTTGTCGAGGTTGACGACGCCGAACGACAGGAGCGACTCGACGTCGCGGTCGTCGGGCGGGGCGCGGAGCGTCATCGGTTCAGAACTCGTACCGGACGTTCTCGACCGGCGCTTTCCCCTCGTCGCCGTCAGGGCTGTAGGACTCGACGGCGTGCAGCGTCACGCTCAGGACCCCCTGCGGGTCCCAGCGGGCGGTGTTGACCGACAGGTCGTAGATGGAGAGGTCGTCGAAGTCGATGTCGTAGTAGTCGCTGTAGCGCTGAGCCTCGCTCTCGCCGCGCTCTCGCGTCTCCGTCTTGGCCTGTTCGAGGGGCTTGTTCTCGCGCGTCGCGATGCGGTCGGCCCGCACGTCCAGCGGCGCGGTCAGCCAGAGCTTGATGTCGGCGTACTCGCCGGCCATCCACCCGGCGAGACGGGATTCGAGCACGAGGTCGTCGCGCTCGGCGGCGATGTCACGGAGCCGCCGGTCGAGGTCGCGGTCGATCTGGTCGTCTTCCTCGGCGGCCTTGTTCAGTTCGAGCGGCGTCATCCCCCGGTCCTCGGCGAGCGAGCGGAAGATGTCACCGCCGCTGACGTGTTCGTAGTCCAGCGCGTCGGCCAGGCTCTTGGCGAGCGTGCTCTTGCCGCTGCCGGCCGGACCGGAGACGGTGATCAACATACAGGAGTTCGGGTGGTCCCGGTAGAAAGGGCTGTCTCTTCGCGCCTATCCGGTCGGCGTCGTCTCGACGTTGAGGGCCTTCCGGATGATCTGGGTAAAGGAGAGCGAGCACAGGAAGTACCAGAGGATCCACGCCTGGATCGGGCCGGCGACCGCGTTCTGCCAGGCCTCCACCTCGCCGAAGATGGGGAGCGTGATGACCGGCGGGGTCGGGTCGTGAATCTGGCCGCCGCCGAAGACGATCCAGTAAATCCAGAGGAACAGCGGGATGTTGACCAGCATGATCCACACCATCGGGCGGAACTGCTGTTTGAACATACCCATCTGGTCGGTCATCAGCTCCATCTGCTCCTGTTCGAGGCGGTCGAGAGCCTCCTGGTCGTCCCGTTCCTTGGCGGCCTCCCGACGTTCTTTTAAGTCCTCCATCTTCTCCTGGTGGTCGCCCATCCCGGACATGTCCATGAGATTGTCCTGCAGGATAGTCGAGGTCGTCCCGGTGATGACCGCGAGCACCAGAATCACGACGTAGAAGGGCAGCAAGTCGTTGAGCGGACCGAGGAAGATATCGACGAACCCGCCCGCGATGACGTCTCTGACGGAGGTCAACGAGTAGCCGGCGAACAGGCCGAGCGTTCCGAGCCCGGCGAGCTTGTCCCACGTCGACCAGCCGCTGTCCTCGTCGTCGTCGCTCGGGGCGGCGTCGGCGTCTTCGAGCGCCTCACGGACGCCCTCGGGGTCGTCGACGACGAAGCCCTCGCCGTCGGCGTCGATGAGCAGGCCGGACTCGATGAGCCGGCCCCACTCGCCGCTCGTGATGTCGTCACTGACATCGCTCCACGTGACGGTCCCCTGCTCTTCGGCCACGGAGAGGACCGTCGCGAGCGCGTCGGTCAGTTCCTCGCCGTCCTCGGCGAGTCGTTCTACCTTCGGCGCGGTACGTGCCATTGTGTGTGCTTGTGGTACGACGGCATATCAACGTTTTACTCTGTCCGTCACGGTAGCGTCGCCCTCGAACGGCGGTTCAGGCCGGTCTCAGGCCGTGCGCTCGTCGACGGCGGCTTCGATGTCTTCCCACACCTCGTCGGGCGTCTGCTCGCCGTTGATGGCGACGAACCCGTCGTGGTCCTCGTAGTGGGCGATGACGGGCGCGGTGTTGTCGTCGAAGACGTCCAGTCGGTTGCGGACGGACTCCTCGTTGTCGTCGTCGCGCTGGATGAGGTTGCCGCCGCACTCGTCGCAGACGCCCTCCTCCTCGGGCTGATTGAACTCGACGTGGTAGTTCGTGCCGCAGTCGTCACAGACGCGGCGACCGGTGAGGCGGTCGACCAGTTCCTCGCGCGAGACGTCGAGCGAGAGGATCACGTCGAGGTCGGTCATGCCCTCCAGTTCCTCCGCCTGGTCGAGGTTGCGCGGGTAGCCGTCGAGCACGAAGCCGTCGGCCTGCGAGAGCGCCTCGTCGACGATAGCGTTGACCACTGCGTCCGGGACGAGGTCGCCCGCCTCCATGTACTCACGGGGAGTGTCGTACTCCGTGTCCATGTCGCTGATGTCCATGTCCTTGTTCGCGCGGAGCGCGTCGCCCGTGGTGACGTGTTCGACGCCGTACTCGTCGGCGAGCTTCGCGCTCTGCGTTCCTTTGCCGGCTCCCGGCGGGCCGAGGATCAGGATTCGCGGGTTCGACATAGCCGCGGATTCTCCGGGGTCCGTTAAATGGTTGTCCAAATGCGTCCGCCCACCTGAGCAAAAGGGTGCGCTCGTCGCCGGTCGTGTCGGTCGAGGTCGCCGAAAGTGTTTTTCGGCCGGTGAACGCAGAGACGCGTGATGCCCTCCACCATCAGCGACGCGATCTTTCGCGAGCCGTCCGGCCGCCGTCACGCGACCGTCATGTTCGCCGGCGCGCTCGCGTTCGCCCTGTTGTACGCCTATTCGACGCTCGTCGGCGAGTCCGCCTCGGTAGCAGTGCTCTTTCTGCTGGCCGGGGCCGTCCTGTCCGGCGTCGCCGAGCTACTGCCAACAGACCGGCGGCTGGCGGCCGGTGTCCTCCGTGTGACGGCGATTCTGGTCCTGGTGTGCCTGCTCGCACTTGTCGCCGTCGCGCCCGAGTTCGTCGCCGGCTGACCGGCGAGACGCGACCGGTCCAGCGGTCAGAATATCTCCGCGCCGCGGCCGATTCGGGTCTGGTAGACGCGCGCGTCGACGCCGCGGTCCCCGAAGGCGTCGAGCATCGCGCTCGCAATCCGCCGTCGGTCGTCCTCGGCGCAGGCCGCGATGACGGTCGGGCCGGCCCCGGAGATGGTGACGCCGGTCGCGCCGGCGTCGAGCGCCGCCTCCCGGACGGTCTCGTAGCCGTCGATGAGTTTCGCGCGGGCGGGCGTGACGATGGTGTCGTGCATCCCCCGACCGACGAGTTCGGGGTCGTCGCGGTGCATCCCGGTGGTGAGCGACGCGGCGTTCCCGACAGTCTCGACGACCTGTTCGACCCGGGCGGTCTCGGGGACGACCCGGCGCGCGTCGCGGGTCGAGACGACGATGTCGGGCAGGCAGGCGACCAGCGGGATGTCGGCGTCGACCTGCGTGACGCCCTGGTCCGTCGCGATGGTGAACCCGCCCAGAATCGAGGGGGCGACGTTGTCGTCGTGGGCGTCGCCCGAGACGACGGCCTCGCCCTTGGCGGCGATGGGGACCAGTTCCTCTCGGGTGTGGCCACGGTCGTAGAGTTCGTTGAGGCCCACGGCGGCGGCGGCGGCGCTTGCGGCCGAGGAGCCAAGTCCCGACGCCGGGCGGATGCCCTTGTCGATCTCGATGTGGGCCGGCGCGTCGAGCGCTTGCGCGACCGCGCCGACGGTGTTTTTCTCCGGGTCTTCCGGGATGAACTGGCTGCCGGCACCAGTCACTTCGATGGTGGTCTCGTCGGCTTTCGAGACGCGGACGACGTCCGCCGGGCGTTCGAGTGCGACGCCGAACACGTCGAACCCGCTCCCGAGATTGGCACTCGTCGCAGGAGCCCGGACGGTCAACATGCTTCCGAGTATCCCCACTGCAGTCAAAAAGGTAGCGGAGTGGCGCGTCGGCGCTGGCCCGGAATCGGCTTACATTTCTGAGAACGTGCCACAAACGATTAATGTAGTAACTCACATTGTCGGTACGAGACAGCGAATGGGCTCGGGTATCCTGTGGGGCGTCGCCGGTACGAGTCTCCTCGGTGGGGTGATCGGTGCAGCCATGGCCGTCCTCGCGTGGCGTTACCGCGACCGACCAGTCATGTCGGCGTTCGGGTGGCTGATGGTCGTCTGTGCGATGTGGGCGTTCGCAGAGGCCAGCCAGATGTTGACCGCCGATCCGGCCACGACGTTCCTCCTTGACCGACTCGTGCGGGTCGCGTCCACAAGCGCCGCGCCGCTTGGCCTCGTGTTCGTCCTCGCGTACACCGGGCGATCAGACGTATTGACACCGCGGGTGATCGGACTGCTGTTCGTGTTCCCCGCTGGCTACGCACTGCTCTCGGTGACGGCCCCCTTCCACGGACTCGCGAGTGGTCTCGAAGGTGTTCGGACGGTGAGCCAACACGGCACCACGGTGTCGGTCGTCTCGAGCGGTGCGGTGTCCCACGTCGAAACCGCGTTCAGTTACGCCGTCGTTCTCGCCGCCTACGCGCTCTTGATACGGTTCCTCTTGCGCTCGCGCGCCATCTATCGCCGACAGGCCGCGATCATCACGACCGGGATCCTCTTCCCGGCGGTCGTCAACGTTCTCGCGCGGGTGTACGACTTCGCACACCCCGGACTGGACCTGACGGCGGCGTCGCTGAGCGTCATGGGACTGGTCCTTGGGTGGGGGCTCTTCCGATACGACTTCCTCGACGTGACACCGATGGCCAGCGACATGCTGGTCGATGAGCTCCCCGACCCGGTGGTCGTGCTCGACGAGAACGACCGCGTCCTCGATCACAACCGGGCCGCGGCCACCGCCTTCGGACAGCAGGCTCTGAGCGGCCGTACCGTCGACGAGATCGCGCCCGGAATCCAGGCGCACTTCGGTAGCAACACCGTCTACACGTACTCGCAACCGGACACCGACGAGATCACGTACTTCGATCCGCGCGTCACCGTCATCGAGGACCAGCACGACATCGAGCGGGGCCGTCTCGTCGTCCTGCGGGACGTGACCGGACAGCAACGCCGGCAGGACCGCCTCGAAGCCCTTCAGGCCGCGACACAGCAGTTCATCACCGCCGAGTCGGACGAGCGTATCGCCGATCTGGCCGTGACGTTCGCCGAGCGGGTCCTCGACCAGGATGCGGCGTCAGTCTATCTGTACGACGAGGACACGGACGCCCTGCACGCCACCGCCGCGAGTGAGGCTCTGGAGCGGGCGTACCCAGACGATGCACGCGTCGTCGAAGATCACGATCACCCGGTGTACGACGCCTACTGCGACGGCTCGATCACCGTCACCGACATCAGCGACCGGGATCCGAACACGCCGTTCCCGTCCCTGCTGCTGGTCCCGATCGCCGACTACGGCCTCCTGCTGATCGGGTCGCACGAGACCGGCGAGTTCGGCACCGAAGACGAACAGTTCGCGACGATCCTCGCACGGACCACGCAGGTCGCGCTCTCCCAGATCGAGCGCGAACGAGAACTCCGCCAGAGCCGGCAGGCGATCGAGCGGCGGAACGAGCAGGTCGAGTTCTTCGACGGGGTACTCAGGCACACGCTCAGGAACGCGCTGCTCGTGATCCAGGGACGGGCCGATCACCTCCGCGAGCACGTCGACGACGCTCGCGAGCGCCACCTCGACCGGATCGTCCAGTGGTCTACGGACCTCTCGGAGCTCAGCGAGGACATCGAAGCGATCAACGACACCGTCCGGGCGACCGAGGCCCGGCAACTGGACACGGTCGATCTTGGTACCGTGCTCCGGGACTGTCTCGACTGTGCGACGAGCGACTTCGAGGACGCGACGGTCGACCTGACGGTCGAAGACGACCTGACGGTGCTGGCCAACGACCTCGTGGAGAAGGTGATCGACAGCGTCGTCTCGAACGCGCTCACGCACAACGACGCGCCCGAGCCACGCGTCGAGATCAGCGCGCGCCGGATCGCCGACCGGGTGCAGGTCCGGGTCGCGGACAACGGGCCGGGGATGACCGACGAAATGAAAGAGTCCGTCTTCGAGCGCAACGTCGCTACCAGCCAGACCAGTCGCGGCTTCGGCCTGTACTTCGTCTCGGTGATGATGAACCTCTACGGCGGCACCGTCTGGATCGAAGACAACGACGTGCGACGTGACGGGGAGCGTTGTGGCGCTGTCGCCGTTCTCGAGTTCAAGCAACCCGAGACGCAACACACATCCCGGTCGGCGGAAAACGAACCGGTATGATCGGCGTCGTCGGTGGCGGTATCGCTGGCCTCGCGGCCGCGTATCGACTCCAGCAACACGGCCACGAGGTACAGGTGTTCGAGGCGAGCGACCAGGTCGGGGGGCTGGCCGCGGTGTACGACACCGCCGGTGACCCTATCGAGAAGTTCTACCACCACCTCTCGAAATCGGAGCAGACCATCGTCGAACTGGCCGAGGAGTTGGGCCTGGGCGACGAACTGGAGTGGCGCATCGGCGAGAACGCCTACTACGTCGACGGGATCGTTCACCCGATGGACAAGCCCTGGGAGATCCTCGCGTACCCCCATCTGGGCCTGTACGACACCTTCCGTCTGGGGATGCTCACGCTCGACGTCGACGTGCGCGGCGGCGTCCCGAAGTTCGACACCTACGAGCGACTGGAGGACTTCGAGGACGTGCCCATCAAGGAGTTCGTCCTCGATCACACGACCGAGAACGTCTACGAGTCCTTTTTCGAACCGTTGCTGGAAGCGAAGTTCGGCGAGCGCGCCGAGGACATCAGCGCCGCGTGGCTACTCGGCCGGCTCA
>ENA-ORCR01000150-ORCR01000150.1-marine-metagenome-genome-assembly--contig:-NODE-150-length-69761-cov-7.421230_pt1 | contig 69761 bp, 68 predicted proteins | sample MGYA00237782_ERZ508514 | MGnify/ENA primary metagenome ERZ508514 (study PRJEB26185, sample SAMN06268960) | marine metagenome | isolation source: Eden Landing Ponds, San Francisco, CA, USA | place...
GCGGCCGCCAGTTCGTGAACGGGTAGAAGTACGCGCTCGCCCGCCCGTCGGCGTACACCCGCATCCCGTCGAGGACGAGCGAGGTCAGTCCCCCGAACGTCACGAGGCCGAACACGCGCGGCCAGCGCCGTCGGTCGAACGCCATCGTAATGACGCCGCCGACCAGCAGCACGCCGCCGAGCGACGACACCGGCGCGTACGAGAACGGAATCCCGAGCGCGGCTTCGACGGCGTTGGAGTCGAGGACGATGTTTAGTTTGACCAGATCGGGAATGGCGGCCCCGCCCATCCCGACGACGACCCACGTCCGGTCGAGCCAGTCGACTCGCCAGCTCGCGATCGTGAGGAGCACGTACGGGACCAGGAGGTGGGTGAGAAGGTCAGCCATCTCTCGCCTCCAGCGTCCAGGTATCGGTATCGGGACGCCAGTATCGGAAGAAGAGTAGCAGGAATCCGAGCGCGCCGACGGCCGACGCGCCGTACTTGTACAGTTCGGCCCCGAAGCTGCTGTTCACGACTTCGACGCGTTCGGCGGCGATCGTCCGCTCGGGCCTGATGGTTCCGTAGACCTGGACGACCCCGCCCGGCTCGACTGGTGCGTCCACTCCGGTGACGCGGAGCCGGAGTACGGAATCGGCGGTGTCGTCTTCCACCGTCATCTCCGTCCCGTCGACGGCGGCGACGGTGGCGGTGACGAACGTCCGCTGGCCGACGTACCGGTCGTAGTTCGCCTCCAGGGAGTCGGGGCCCGGGTACGGCCAGCGGTCGTCAGCGGTCACGTCCGCGTGGACCGTGAGTCCGCCCAGTCCGGCGAGCAAGACGAGGGCGACGAGCGCGCGGTACCGCGCCTTCACGGGTTCACCTCCGCCGTGGCGGTAGGTCGTCCCGGGGCTCGCCGCTGCGCGCTCTCGCCCGTCTCGACGGACGCCCCCTCGTAGACCGCGGTCTGCGATACGTCCACGCTCCCCCGCTCCCCCTCGCTCGCCGTGGTCACCGTGTACGTGCCGGGGTTGGCGACGGCAACGGCGAACGTCCCGGTAGCGTTCGCCTCCGTCTGGCGAACGTACTCGAACGACGTTCCCGAGACGGTTCGGGTCGTCGCGACCGTGACCGTCGCATTCGGCGCGGCCGTTCCCCGTATCGTCGCTCCGGGGACCACTGCGAACGCCTTGTGCCGTCCCGACTCGCTGACGAAGATCGTCTGATAGTGGCGAAGCCCGGAGACGTTGCCACGACGGCTCCCGTACGCCTCGTGGAGCCGGCTGTACATCGTGGACTGAGCGTCGACGGTGGCGGTCCTCGTCACTACGTAGCCCACGTCGCCGTCGATTACGCCGTTGTAGGCGTCTCTCGGCGACCCCGAAGAGAGGAACGGGGCGTAGTTCACCTCGGCGTAGCCGTAGCTCTCCGACTCGCCGCTGGCGAAGTAGTTGTACATGCGGTTTCGCCCCCATCGACTGAGGACGTAGTTCTCCGGATAGTCGAGCTGGCGTTCCGCGGCGTCGTCCGCGACCGTACTCGCGGCGCCGTACGCGCCGTCGCTGATGGTCACTTGACTCGTCTTGACCGGGACCTGAACGATCCCCAGCGACCCGAACAGCAGGAACAACACGACGAGCGAGCCGACGGTCCTGGCGTCCGGAACGCGCACGGCCAGTCGCTCTGTGGCCCCGTCCGTCACGGGGCGTGCGATGTCGACCCACGCCGCGACCCAGACGAACGTGTAGCCGGCAAACAGCGAGAGAAAGACCGCCAGTTCGCCGACGAAGCGGACCTGCAGTACGGCCAGCCCGAACAGGAGCCAGCCGTAGCAACTGACGACGAGCCAACCACGGTGTCCGTCCCGCGCCAGTTTGAGACCCCAGCCCATCGCGGGAAGCGCCAGCAGAAGCGTCAGCCCGAGCAGGAACAGAAAGCCGAACGCGTCGGTACTGAACAGCCCGTAGGTCTCCGCGACGCCGCCGGAGCGAAGGAGCGTGTCGAACCGACCGCTGAACGACGCCCACTGTGCGGGCAGGCCGAACCGCAAGACGAGGAGTCCGACGACGCCGGCAACCACGTCGACCGCCGCCAGCTGTCTGGCGGTGCCGCCCGCCCGCCGCAGGGCCTCTCCGGCCGCGACCGCGGCGACGATTCCACCAGCGAGCAGCGCCGGTGCGGCGGCGACGAGCGTCGTCTGCCAGTCGGCGGCGAGGTGAACGAGGCCGGTCAGCGCCGCGCCGAGGCCGACGCCAGCGAGTACCGGGCCGGTAGTGGCGAGCGGCGACCGCCCCGCGTCGACGTCGAGCAGCGTCTGTCCCGCGACGGCGAGTCCGATGGGGAGCAGCAAGAGCGGGCCGGCCTCCCAGGCGAGGACCTGTCCGGCGACGCCGATGCCGAGCGCGCCCGCGCCGAGCCACGGGAGGGGCTCGCGAAGCGCGTCTCGGTCCCTGGCCGCGGTGAGTATCACCGCGAGCGAGAGCGCGGTGAGGCCCAGCCACGGGTAGTCGAAGGCGTGGTGGTCCGCGAACCCGAGGCTCGTCCGGAACGCGTGGCCCGGGATGAACGCCAGGAAGAGGACCGACGCGAGCCCGACGCGGCGGTCGTTCGTGACCCGGAGCGCGAGCAGGTAGAGGAGCACCGCGGAGACGAGCGCGGAGACGACGGGATACCACGCGAGAACGTGGCCGATTGCGACCTCGCTGCCGCCGAACAGGCTAGCGACCCACCAGAGCGTCGCGACCATGAGGGGCTCGCCCTTCGTCAGCCCCTCCGGCAGAACCGACAGCGCGCCCACGTCGGCGGCGTGGCTCGCCTCCGCGGCGACCTGCTCGATGTGGTACCGGTAGTAGTACGGGTCGTTTCCCGACAGCACGATGTCGCCGCCGCGATAGATCGTCCCGACAACGTAGGCGCGGGCGAGCACGACGATTGCCAATGCGCCCGTCAGTAACGCCGCGGCGCGCGTGTCGACGTCGATATCGACGCCCTCGAGGACCGACTCGCCGTCGCGGTCTGCCCCGACGGCGTCGGCCGCCGCGTCGCCGTCGAGGACGGCCCGAAGGGCTTCTGGGTCGGCCAGGCGGTACTGGTCGTCGTCTTTCTCGACGATGCCCGCCGAGACGAGTTCGCCGAACCGCCCGGAGTCGACCGGCACGTCGTCGAACGTCCAGCCGTCCTGTTCGTCGTCGACGGGGAGAATCTCCCGCACGGCGGATTCGAGCTCGGGGCGGTCCTCGAGCGTTTCCAGCGCCCCGGGCTTGTCGCTCATGTTCCCACTCATTCCGGACGGGAGAATAAATCCATCGAGAGCGGGTCTCGTCGCGAGCGCCGTCCGCGGAGTCGGTCTCGCGACGGGGCTACTCCGCTTCCTCGGCGAACGCGTCTCGCACGGCCGACTCTACGTCGTGGACCGCCTCCCAGCCGAGCACGTCCGCCGCGCGACTGGTGTCGACGGGGAAGGAGTCGACGAGCGTCTCGTCGTCGCCCCGGGGGTTCTCCACGAGTTCGACGTCGGCGTCGATGTCGGCGACCTCGGCGGCGACGTCCCGGACCAGTTCGGCGACGGTGTGGACGCTCGGGTCCTCGTCGCTCGCGATCTCGTACTTCTCGACGCCGGTCTCGCCCGCGTCGAGTTGCTCCAGCAGGCGCTCGCAGCTATCGACGTAGGCGCGGGCCACGTCCTTGACGTGGATGAAGTTCCGCGACTGCGTGCCGGGCTCGTAGACGGTCAGCGTCTCGCCGGCGAGCGCGCGGCGCACGAAGAAGTTGATGACGGTCCCCTTCGAGACGGTCTGTCCGTCGATCTCGTGGCCGCCGTAGAGGTTCGATATCATGAACTGGTGGGCCGGGAACGCGCCGTCCGCGTAGTCCTCGATGGCGCGCTCGTTCAGCAGTTTCGTCCGGCCGTACCAGTTCAGCGGGTCGCGCGGGTGCTCGACCGTGATGGGGAACTCCCGCGGGTCGCCGATGACGGCCATCGAGAACGGGAAGATCATCGCCGCGCCGGTCTTGCGACAGAACCAGGCGACGTGCTCGGTGCCCTGGACGTTCACCTCGTAAGCGAGGTCCTGCTTCTCCTCGCAGTCGTCGACGCCGGAGATGGCGGCCAGGTGCATCACGACGTCCGCGCCCGACAGCGCAGATTCGAGGCGGTCCCGGTTCCGGAGGTCGACGTGGTCGACGTCCACGTCGCCGATGGACGGGACCGTCCCGCGATAGAAGTTGTCGAAGGCGGTGATCTCCCAGTCGGGGTGGGCCTGCTGTAGCTCGGAGACGACGCGGCTGCCGATGTAGCCCGCCGCGCCGGTGACGGCGACGTGCGGGGAGTCGTGGGTCTCAGTCATTGGCTGTGGTGAATCTGTCTGCGAGGTCGCGGACGCCCTCGCGGAGCGTCCACTCGGTCTCGAATCCGGTGTCACCGAGGCGGTCGAAGTTGACGTGGTAGGACGGACCTGGGTGTTCGTCTTCGAGGTAGGTCACGTCGACCGGCGCGACCTCGGCGGCGACGACCTCGGCGATATCTGCGATCTGGTAGTTCCCGGCCGCGGAGCCGACGTTGTAGACGGGTTCGTCCCACGAGTCGGGGTCACAGACCGCCTCGGCGTAGGCGCGGGCGGCGTCGCGGACGTGGACGAACGGCCGCCAGTTCGACCCGTCGCCGTACACCGTCAGCGGCCGGCCGGTCAGCGCGCGGAAGACGAAGTAGTTCACGACGAGGTTGAACCGGATTCCCGGCGCGTGGCCGAAGTTCGTGGCCATCCGGAGCGCCGTCCCGGTCATGTCGAACTCCGCGCAGTATTCGGACAGCAGCGTCTCGGACTCCAGTTTCGTCTCCGCGTAGGGGTTGATGGGGTCCGGGTCGACCGTCTCGTCGATGTCGGTGCTGGTCGCGCGGCCGTAGACGTTACACGAGGAGGCGAAGACGACGTGGTCGACGCCGAGCTTGCCCGCCGCCGTCAGGACGTTCTCGGTCCCGTCGTAGTTGATGGCGAACGTCTCCTCTCGGCGGTCGTGCGTGCTCGCCGCGCCCGTGATGGCGGCGAGGTGAACGACGCGGTCGACGCCGCGCATGGCGCTCTCCACGTCGCCGTACTCGCGCACGTCGCCACGGCGGAATTCGAGGCCGTCGCCGAGCGTCCCGAGCAGGGCGCGGGGCGACCCGGTCGAGAGGTCGTCGAAGACGACGACGTCGTCGACGCGGTCGTCCGCGCGCAACAGGGGAATCAGCGCGCTGCCGATGTAGCCACAGGCCCCGGTGACCAGAACGTCCACGGCTCAGTCCTCGCTGAGAACGCCCGGCAGGAACCGGTCCTCGTGGGCCTCGATGGTGTCGGCGTAGCGCGTCAGCGTCTCGAAGATGTCGTGGACGCCGTCCTCGAAGGACTGGGACTGCTCGCCGATGAGGTCCGCGTAGCGGTCGTTCTCGATCTCCATCTTGTGGGTCTCGTCCTCGTCGCGGGGGTTCTCGAAGTGCTCGACGGCGACGTCCAGTTCGAACTCGCTTCCCACGTCGGCGATGGTCTCGGCGATCTCGACGATGCTGATGGCCCGCGTGACCTGGTTGTAGACCGTCAGCCCGTCCGGTCGGTCGTCGGGGTCGGCCAGCGCGACTTCGGCGAGGCCCTCGACGGCGTCCTCGAGCGAGATGAACGGCTTGCGCTGCTCGCCCTTGCCGTAGACGGTGACGGGGTAGCCCGCGACGGCCTGCGCGCAGAAGCGGTGCGTGACGGTCCCGAAGTAGTAGTCGAAGTCGAAGCGGGTCTTGAGACGGTCGTCGGCGCGGGTCTCCTCGGTCTCCGTCCCGTAGACGATGGCCGTGCGCACGTCCGAGATGGGAACGTCGAACTGCTTGTGCGCCAGCCGCATGTTGGCCGCGTCGTGGGACTTCGTGAGGTGGTACCAGCTCCCGGCCATCGCCGGGAACGGCACGTCGTCGCGCTCGCCCTGGTTCTCCATCGTCGCGCCGCCCTCCGGGATGGGGAACTCCGGCGCGCCGTAGACGCCCGTCGTCGTCGTCTCGACGAAGTGGGTGTCCGTGAGGTCGTGCTCTTCGAGGCCCCACAGGAGGTTCCGGGTCGCCTGGAGGTTGTTGTGCTGGGTGTAGTTGGCCCGCTCGCCGTTGATCTGGGAGTACGGCGCGGAGGGCTGGGCCGCGGTGTGGACGACCACGTCGGGCTCGTGGACCGACAGCAGTTCGTCGACGAAGGACTTCTCGACGAGGTCGCCCTCGACGAACGAGAGGTTCGTCAGGCCGTGGACCTCGCGGGCCGCCTCCAGCCGCGCGTCGATGCTCGCGACCGGCGTCGCGCTCGTCGCGCCGACCTCCTCGACCCACTCCCGTCGCGCGAAGTTGTCGACGAGCAGCACGCGGTCGTCCGTCCGGTCAGCGATGCGCAGCGCGGCCGGCCACCCGACGTAGCCGTCGCCGCCTGTGATGAGGATGGTCATAGTTACTCAGATAGTGAGTAACCGCGATCCGTAATCAATCTTCTGTTCAACGGCCTGTGACGTTACTCGGCGTGGCGATTCGACTCGCGACCCAGAGAACACTCGAATTCGAGACTCTCGCCGCTATTCGCCGATATCGAACCGCTCGAAGTACTCCGTGACGTACCGGTTCGCGCCCTCCGGTGCGGTCGTGACGACCTGCGTCGCGTCGTGTTGCTCGTCCAGCGTGACGGACTGGTCGCCCTCGGGTTCGACCCGGTAGACGACGGGGATCGTATGCCGGGTGTCGACGCCGTCGACGGCCGACGCCTCCCAGAAGTGCTCGCTGACGCCGAGCTGCTCGACTGTGACGGGGTCGAGCCCGAGTTCCTCGCGCGCGATTCTGTGTGCCGCGTCCTCCAGCCGTTCGCCCTTGAACAGCCGACTGCCCGGCCAGAACCACTCGCCTTTCGCCGGTTCTTTCTGCCGTCGCGTCAGCAGGATGCCGCCCTCGTACTCGACCACGAGGTCGACGCAAGGCTGTGGCATGTTGTCGAGGCAGGTCGCGAACGTCTCCGGCGGGATGAACTCGTCGTGGACCCTCATGAGCGGTGTCTCGGCGGGGCCACGGGAAACCGCTCCGCTTCCGGTCGTTTCGCAACCGTTAAAACCAACGGCGTTCTCTGTCCTGTTGCTATCGCACGGGCCGGTGGGGTAGCCTGGTATCCTTCGGCCTTCGGGTGGCCGTAACCGCGATTCGAATTCGCGCCGGCCCACTACCTATATACCCTTTTCTCGGGGTTTTCTGACAGTTAGCGGCCGTTCAACGGAGGGGTCTAGGTGAGTCGTTCCACCTAGAACTCGTCGGGCCACGGCCGCGGGAAGTTTTCCGAAAGTTGCGTGTTTCCTGGTGCTTCTGCCGCTTCTTCCGAGATAATCGGACACAGGACCACGACTCCAAGCTCGGAGTTCGTGACTAGGCCCGCATCTCTCGCGTCCCGAATGTCTGCGACGTCGTCGAAGAGTGCTTCCGGAAAGTGGTCCGAGACGTATGGCGAGGCAACGATGTCGGCGACCGTTTTCCCTTCTGCCGTGTTCACGAGATTGGCATTCCAGTGGGGCGAGTAGCCAGCTTCGCCGGGGACGAATTCGACGACCTGTGCCTGCCAAACTCGATCCCCGCCGATGAGGTAGATGTCGTTCTCTCCGCGTTCCGTCACTCCGTCCTCGGGGCCGTGATTGATGTAGTAGATTTCCTCTTCTTCGTACCAACCGTTCGCCGTCTCCACGCCTCCTTTCGCAGCAGCGTTTTCGGTCGCGGTGCCACCGAGGGCGAGGGCTCCTGCGATCAGCCCCGTCGTTCTCAAAAACCTGCGACGGCTCGGATCGTTTTGGTGATTCGATTGGGTCATGTCGGTCTCCTATTCAATCAACGAGTCGGACAGAGCCATTCGCCTGCCCGCTCATTGATTGACGTGCAAATCATCCGAGATATATATTAACAATATTTCAACATTATGCTGAACTCTGTCTAGATTCTCTCCCAAATTCCGAGTCAGACGGATTCTGGAGGAGTCAGTTCTGACTGGAGTGCTGAACACACCCTCTGGATTCAGCACGCAGATCCCGTCAGAAGCAGGGAATCAACGGAGTCGATTGTCCTCGCAGGACAGGATTCACAACCCACGTTCTGCGAGCGCGTCGCCGAGCACTCCGTCGGCCCGGCCAGTGAGCGCGCTCCTTCGACAGCCATCTCGCGTGTACCGAGTCGACCGGCGACCCCGAACTATCTGCGTATATAACGCACGGTCGACGCCTGCGAGTGGCGGGACTCGTGGCCGGTCGATATCGTGGTGGTCGCGGCTGAGTAGCGGCCGCGAACTGTGCCCTGGCCGTGGCCGCTATCGCGAATCGGTTCCTCTCGACGCGCGACTCCGGGCGACCGTCTCCAAGATGCCACGATGACCCCTTCTCGAACCTACTCTTCGATAGCGTACAGCGAACCGTTGTCGGTCCCGACGTACACCACGCCGTCGTCGACGGTCGGTGACGAGCGAATCGGACTCTCAGTGCTGAACGACCACACTTCGCTGCCGTCGGAGACGTCGAGTGCGTGGAGCCGCCGGTTTGGCGTCCCAGCGTACACTCGCGTTCCGTCGACCGCCGGCGTCACACCGTCGCCCCGGATGTGTCTCCAATTCCACCGTTCCGCTCCCGTCGTCGCGTTGAATGCCCAGAGCTGGCCAGAATAGATGTACACGGAGTCACCGTCGACGACTGGAGACGCCGTCCGTGGCTTGACGTCGATCTTCTGACGCCAGCGTTGCTCACCCGTCGCCGCGTCGAACGCATAGAGCCAGCCGACGACGCCGGTGGTGTTCCGCCCGACGAAGACGGTCCCATCTGCCAGTGCGGGCGAACTGGAGACGTTTGCGAACCCGTACGAGTCAGTTTCCCAGCGGACGCTTCCATCGACCGCGTCCAACGCGAAGAAGCGGGAGGTGTTCTGTGCGCCGTTCGTCCCGACGTACACGGTTCCGTCTCTGACTGCGGGCGACGCGATCACGTGCGAGCCGCTCTCGAACAGCCACTCGCGCGACCCGTCGGCCGCGTCGATTGCGTAGACGCCACCGATGCGGCCCGCCCCGCCGGTGCCGTCGAGTTTCGCGCGGCCGACGTACACTGTTCCGTCGGAGACGGCCGGTGAGGACCCGACGTTCCCACCGGTGTCGAACCGCCAGCGCTCCTCGCCGGTCGCCAGGTCGATTGCGTAGAGCGCGTTGTCATCGCTCCCGACGTAGACGACGCCGTCGACGACGGCCGCCGACGACCTGACGCTGTCGCCGGTCTCAAACCGCCACCGTTCGCGGCCATCGGCACTGTGGATGCAATGGACGACGCCCGCCTCGTCACCGATGAGTACGTCGTCGCCGGCGACTGCCGGCGAGGCGCTGATTGCGCCGTCCAGTCGCGCTCGCCAGCGCTCTGTGTCGGGTGCTGCCGGTCCCGTCGTGCCTGGGACCGTGCCGCTATTCCCCAGCGTCGCGCGGAACATCGGCCACGACTGGGCCGAGGAGTCGGCCGCGGTTCGCGTGTCCGTCTGACTGCGCTCCGGCACGCTCGTCGCCGCCGACCGCTCTCCGCCTTCGCTGGGTCGCCGTGGGGTGAGTGAGAACGACTCGGCGAAGCCGGTGAGGAACGTGCCGCCGGAGAGGGAACTGTTCGCGCCGTTCGTACTCCACAGCGCGCTCGCGTACACGTCGGCGTACGCGTCGACGTCGGGGAATTCGACCGGCACCTCGTAGACGACACTGACACACGGTGCGCGGTCCGACGCCCAGAACGACCGGGAGACCTCGTCGTGTGTGTTGCCGTCCGGTGCGTCGGAGGGTGACACCGCTCCTCCCAGCTCAGTGTCGAGTTGCGCACCGTTCTGCTCACCCGCGAAGTCCAATGCGGACCACACGAGGCCCGGGCCGGTTCCGCCGGCGAGCGCTCCGGTGACGAGTCCCATCGAGAGGTCGAGGCCCAGATTCGCCACGGCCTCCCGCTGTCGATACTGTTCGCGGCGACTGTGAATCTGGCGCAGGGAAATCGGGGAGTACTGCACCGCCACGTCGGGCATCGGATACGACGGCAGTCGCGGTCGCCGCGTCGAATGCCAGTGCGACAGCAGCTCGCGGGGCCTCGCGTCTTCGGTCTCCGAAATCGACTCGATGGCGTCCCACGTCGTGACCCGGTCGTAGTCTACCTCGACGTCGCCTCCGTCGATTTGCTCCGGCACCGTCCACGAGAAGATGCCGTCGAGCGTTTCGAGCCACGGGTGTGAGGCAGCCGAAAAGGGGCCCGCGGTCCGATCTAGGGATATCTCCCACGGATTGAGTTCGAACGTCTGTGCGTCCCCGTCGCGAACGAACCCGGACATCGCCTGCGTGACGGAGATGTACAGCGACTGTGTCAGTGGTTCGTCCGCGTCGAGCGAGCGCCAGACGTCGAGCGTCCCGCTGTAGACGTCGTATCGCTGGCCGTCGAACTCGCCCTGTGAAACCGGCGCGGAGGCCGGTCCGAACAGCTGTTGGTGGCGCAACACCAACTCGTCGGGTTCGGACGCCGGGTCGGAGAACCACCGATACCCATCCGTATCGACCCACGTCGCGAGATACACCGGACTGTCCGGGCTCGCTCCCTCGGGTGATGGGAATCGCCCGTCACGACCACCAATCTGTCGCGACTGGACCGAGACCGGCGTCAGGTCGGTGCGGTCGCTGTCGTCTCCGTAGTCTCCGAAAGACGTTCTGAACGGTTCGTCCGTGACGTCTCCGTCGACGACCAGTACCGTCGCGCCGTTGACCCCGGAGCCGTCGGTCCCGACGACTCGCCCCGCGTATTCCGTCCCGCCCAAGAGATTTCCGACGGCCGAACACCCGCTCAGGCCGGTGAGTCCACCGACCGCGGCGAGCTTGCACACGTTGCGCCTCGTGGTCCCCGTCGCGTCCTGGTCCGTCTCCGTGTCGGTGACTGCCCGGTCCGCTTCCGGCCGCTCGTCGCTCGGTTGCACGGTCAGTCACTCTGTCCAGCGCGGTGCCACCTGTCTGTCTCGTTGTTTTTCAGTCCCACTGCCATTCTCGACTATTCGACACAATCGGACATATAGATTATGTTATATTATCCGCTTACGACTCGTGCGCACTACCGATTGGACACATAATCTTATGCGAAAACCAATAAATTATCGACAAACAGAAATTCGTTCGTTGACACCTCATGGGTCCCTAATATTTGCGGCTCCTCCTGCTATTTGACCTACAGTTATAATATCTTTCACATCATAGATGTGAAGTATGGCTACTGTTCCACCACGGAAAGACCAACCACTCATGGGCTCCGTCCAATGACCTCTTCTCACACACGACGGCACTATCTCGCGGTGGTGGGGGGCGGTATCCTCGCTGGGTGCGCCGGGGGCGACGACGCGCAGTCGGCATCTGCGACGGAGGACCGTCCGACTCGATCGGCCCGTGGAACAGGCACAGTCCAGTCCGGGGGCGAGGCAACTGAACGCGGCGACGGCCCGCAGTCGTTCTCCGAGCGTCGGCCGCTCTGGCGAGGGAACCACAGACGAACAGGGGCCTTCCCGGAGAATACCGCGCCCGAGACGCGTCCCGAACTCCGGGGTGTCTACGCTCCTCTCGTCGACGCCACCAACCCGGACGTGAGTGCCCCCGTCGTCACTGAATCTCTCGTCATCTACGTGGTGGAAAAGCGACTCGTCGCCGTCGACCGACAGACGCTCGAACGGCGCTGGGAGCGAGAGGAGGGTCTCACGCGAAGCTCAGATGGACTCGTCGTCTCCGACGACACTGTCTTCTCGTGGCACGTCGCCGTCGACATCTCGACCGGCGAGCGGTTGTGGCTCCACGAGGGAAGCCGGTGGGGGACGTCACCGATAGTGACCGACTCAGCGCTCTATGTCAACGGCTACACTATCGTCGACCGGGAGACGGGCGCAGTCGAGCGCGAGGGTGTGAACGGGTCGTTCGTCCCACCGGCGTCGTATCACGACGGCACCATCTACTTCGACTCCGGCTACGGCGGGACCGGCGCGTACGAAGTGGCGACGGAAACGGAGCGGTGGAGCGGGCCACCCGATTACAGGGAACAGCAGAGTTATGGAACGCCGGTCGTGGGGGACTCGCTGGTCTACCACGACATCAACGGTGACCTCTACGCGTACGACCGAGCGGACGGGACCGTGCGGTGGACGCGGAACGTCGATTCGTCGACCTACCTGGGCGGCGTCTCGGCGAGGGTGCTCCCGATCTACAGCGACGACCGACTGCTGGTATCGGACGGCGGACTCTCGTCGCTCGACGCCGAAACCGGCGAGACCTTGCAGACCGAGGCCATCGACGGGGTGTGGCTGTTGGCGGGCGATACCCTGGTCGCACATCGGGGCAACGGCATCGACGCCTTCGACGGACAGAGTTTCGACCAGCGGTGGCGACTCGACTTCAGTTCCTTCGCCGGGCAACTCGACGCCGACCCACAGCTCTCGTACTCGTCGCTCGCCGTCGCGGACGGCGAGATATACGTCACGTTCCCGTCGGGAGAACTTGCGGTCTTCGCCGGAGGTGGGTAGTTCGAATGACCGACCACTCGGGCGGCGACGACTCCAGCGCGTGGTACTCCCGGCGACGGTACCTCCAGATTTCGGCGGCCGTCACGGCGGGTCTCGCGGGCTGTAATCAGAGCGAGAGCGACGACACCGACAGCGGACCCGACACGCAGGCGGACTCCGGGAGCGACACGACGACGGCGACCGAACGCCAGATCGAACCGCGTCGCGACACGGCACAGCCGACGCCAGTCCCCACGGAGCCGCCGACTCCGGAGCGGATGCCGGGGCCGTCTGCGTGGCCCGCGCCTGGATACGACCCGGGGCAGACGAACTGGAACGAAGCGGTGTCGGTCGGCCCGGCTCCGTCGCTAACGAACAGTCTGGAGACCGGCGCCGAACCGTCGGGTTCGCAGTGGACCGGGGCTTACGACGGGTTCTACTTCGTCGGAGAGTCCGGACGTGCCGACCGCGTCATCCGCGCCAGCCTGACTGCCGCGGAGAGCGAGGCGATAACGCGCCAGACCAGCGTTCCGTACACGGGCGTCGTCGCCGGCCCAGACGGTCTTCTCCACGCCGCTGGCCTCGGCGTCACGACCTACGAGAGCGCGACCGGCGACTCGCGGTGGCGATACGAAACCGGGTCGAAACAGTATCTCACGCCCGCTGGCGGAACGCTGTTCACCACGTCGTCAGGTGGGCTCCTGACGGCGCTCTACGCCCTGGACGGCACGGTACTCTGGGAGCGGACGCCCGCCAGTCAGTTCGAAGCCGCGCCCGCAGTGGGGTCGGACGCCGTTTACGTCTGCGATATCGAGGGACGCCTGTCGGCGTTCGACCGACGGTCTGGGGAGCGACGGTGGCAACGGCAGTTCACCAACGACGCGGCGTTCGTCTCACCGATAGCCGTCGACGACCTCGTCATCGTTGCCCTCGGCAACACCGTCTTCGCCCACGAACAGGCCTCCGGCGACCTCAGATGGAGGGCGTCGTTGGAGGGGGTCAGACAGATCAGTCGCTCGCCGTCGATTTTCGACGGCTCAGTCGTCGTCCCGGGTCGAAACGGGACGACCAAATCGCTACAGTTGACCGACGGATCAGAAAATTGGACGACGACCGAGACGATTTATCGGACCGCGGTAATCGCTGGGGACACCGTAATCGGCACCGGTCGCGCGACGACTTCCCGGACGTCGATCGTCGGAATCGACGCGGCTACCGGCGAGCAGAGATGGGACGTGCCGGTAGACGGGGCGGTCTGGCTCCTGCTCGCCTCGTTCGGGACACTGGCCGCACTGACGTTCGACGGGCGACTGCATCTGATCGAGTGAGCCCTCTCGGTGGCTTCGGTTCGAATCGCGATTTCTTCAGCTTCCGGTCGGACGGTCCTGCGGTCGGCGCGGTCGGTGTAGCGGGACGCGCCGGAGTACGAGTGGAACTCGCGGCGTCTGTTACGACTTATCGAGCAAGTCGCACCTCAATCAGAATCGTTGGGTGTCCTGACCACTTCTGTCTATAGTAGCCATTGAAAATCAATGCACACCCGAACGCACGACAGCAGTGCGAACGGTGTGTAAATCGTTTCAATTGTTACTATAGTTCTATCTTGTCGACGAGGTCGTCGTACCGATAGGCACAGTTGCACTGTTCACAGTAGACCGTCGGCCCGACCTGGTCCTCTAACGTGTGATGTTTCTCGGGGCACATCATCCGCCAGCCCTCGTCGAGCTTCTCGCTGACGGACTTATTCATGCGCATCCTCCGAGACTTTTCGGCAGTACTCGGTTGCAGCTGCGGCCGCAGTCTCTCCATGCCCTTCGACTGGAACGCCCTCCTGTGTCGCCAGCCAGCGACCGCTATCCTGCTCCTGGAGGACGATGGTCGTCCAGCGCTCGCCTCGTCGAAATCGGTCGGCTTCGTCGATACTGCTCATGTGAGCCGTTCAGGCTTGTAGTATAAAGGGCGTCAGCCATGTCCGGGGTGAAAGTGAAACTGAAACCCAGCGAGACCCCTAACCGGTCCTTACACAACCCGCGGTTCACTCATTTCAACCAGTTCCGCAGCCGGGCAAGCAAGCCGCTACCACCCTCAGACCAGGCGGGATTCCAGATGTGACTTCGTATCAGTAGTGGACGAATACGCCGCTCGGTCGGTACGCGAATTGAGTTGTGTGGGTTACTGGAGAGTCAGGACTCGCGCCACTTGTGGCCGCACTCGACGCAGGTGAACAGCCGAACCTCGTAGGAGCCGCCCGGCTTCGGCATCATCTCGTAGTAGGCCCGGTCGCTGCCGCAATCCTCGGCCGGACAGGCCTCTTGCATCGTCTCGGTGGACTCCTGAGTCGCGTCGGCCACAGCAGGTGCCCCCTCGTCTCGCTGTCCATCCTGGATCGCCATCGCCGCTTCTGCCTGCGAGTCCCGCGACTCCTCGTTTTCACAGGAGCGACACAGCCACGTGTCGCCCTCCGTGTGCATCATCGAACCACACTCGTCACAGAATTGCATATAAATTAGGAAGACACGGTTGTCGGATATACGTTAATTTCCGAGCCGTCGAAGATTTCGGGCACCTGCTCGTGGTGACTGTCCTCGACCCCGGAGCCGAGACGAGTAGTTCATCGCGGTCCTCGGCGAGGTTGCCGTTCTCGACGAAGAGACCTTGCTCGCGCTCTACGAGGGTTCTCCTGTGGGAAGAGTCGGCTCTCGTCGGTGCCGTACGGTCCGCGAGTTCGAACCGGCCCCATCGGGGACCAATGAGACAGGCGTCGGAGGGCGAGCGGAATGCTCACTCTGATACCCTTCGCGGGACGACTCTCGCCTTCCGCCGCCGGGGACGCCGGGGGCGCGTCGCGAGTTCTGAATCGCTCTCTCCATCGGCGGCTGGGTCCCCGTCTCGGCCCACCGGCGGAAACTGTGAAAGCGCTTCCCCTGCAGTAGAACGCAATCCGGTGTCGAGCCGAGCGTCTCTCGGCGCGCACGAAAAGTGCCGGACGGGTCCGACACTGGGGTTAGGTTGGGGTGGTGAGTAGGCACCGAAAGTGGACATGGGGACGGTGCCCGCCCCGAGGTAGTCTGCTCACTCGGTTGAGCGTTCTGGCTAACTGTTTAGGCACCCTGTGACAGCGGGCGAATCTCTCCGCTCGATTCGCGGATCGAGGCACGCGAGCGGAGCCGTCTCCACGAGCGCCACGACGACGGACGTAAGCCGCCGCGGACCGAGGCGGGGGTATGCGCCAGTTCGTCATCATCGGCCACGACGCGCCGACGACGCCGGAGTTCTCGCTCGACGACCTCGCCGGCGGGGCCGGTCGGCTCGACGTGCTCTGTCGGTGCGTCACCAGCGCGTTCTTCCTGAGTCACGCGATTCGCGAGGACGTTCGCGTTCACGCCGTCCTGAGCGACGAGTACACGGTCTCCTTCGAGGGGAGCGACCTCCGCCGCCTGAACCCGGACGAGCGGTCGACGGCGGCGCTGATACGGAACGCGCTCGACGAGCGCGAGGAGGCCATCGGACACATCCCGGTCGAGACCTCGCCCGGCGTCTCGCTGACCCGGCGGGGATTCGAGGGGACGCTCGAAGACGTCGCGCGCCGCGGGACCGTCGTCCAGCTCCACGAGGACGGCGACCCGGTGGTCGACGTCGAGCCGCCGAGCGACCCCGTGTTCGTCCTCTCGGACCACGGCGACTTCCGGGACTGGGAGGCCGACCTGCTCGCCGACCGCGCCGAGCGGCGCGTCTCGCTCGGCCCCGAGCGGCTCCACGCCGACCACGCCGTCACGGTCGCGCACAACTACCTCGACACCGAGGGGTTCGAGCGGTACTGACCGGTCCGCGAGCCGCGGTCGACCGCGCCGGCGGCTGCCAGAAGGGTTTTCCCACCCGATTCGTTGGATGGAGTATGAACGAACCGGACCGGAACGCGAGGGGCCGTCGCGCTTCTTCGGAGCCGACGAGAGCGGCGACGCGTCCCCGACAGCGATGAGCGGCGGCGACACGCTCTCCCGGCGCGCGCTCTTGCAGGCGGTCGCCGGCGCGGGGGTCGCCTCCCTGGCCGGCTGTTCGGCTCTCGAAGGGGAGCCGGACGGGACGGCGACGCCGGTCGACGGCGAGCGGGCGCGCGCCCTCGCCGAGCGGTTCGCGCCGACGCTGTACTTCGACCGCCGGGAGCCGTGGTTCCCGACCGACCCGCGGCCGTACGCGAGCGAACGGGACGGCGAGACCGTCGTCGACGGCTTCGACGCGTTCGACGGCTACCACGAGCGCGCCACCGGGGACGCGCCGCCCGACCCGACGGTGTTCTACCACGCGGTCGAGTACGAGGACTCACCGCTCGCCGTCGTCCAGTTCTGGTGCTACTCGGCGTTCGACCAGTTCACGACGAACTTCCACTGGCACGACTGGGAGGTCCTGCACGTGTTCGTCGACACCGGGGGAGCGGGGGGTGGCGGCGAGAGCGCCGACGCGTCCGCGGCTGACCCGCAACTGTACGTCGCGAGTTCGCACTCCCGGAAAGTCCCGAACAACGAGTTCCTCGACCCGGACCCGGAGATGGTGCCGCGCATCCTCTCGGAACTCGGGTCGCACTCCAGCGCGCTCTCGGTCAACGACGTGCCCGACCGGTTCAGCCGGCTGCCCGAGGGCGACCGGCTGGCCGACATCACGAACAGTCCCATCGAGACCATCGAGGACCTGGCCGCGATTCCGGTCGCGTACGGGCTGCCGCGCGACGAGGGCTCGCGGCTCCCGTACCTCGTGCCGGAGTACGAGGGCGCGCCGCTGTACGAACACGACCGCCTGCCCTCCGTCAGTCGCGAGGACCTCGTCCCCGAGGCGCTGACGGTGCGCTCGTTCGACCGCCTCTCTGCGCCGCCGTCGTCGCTGCCGACGCGGGAGACCGGGCTGGTCTTCCAGCACGCGGGACGCGAGGGCCCGGACGCCGACATGGAGTACGCCCTCGTGCCGACGGCCGAACTCGAACACATCGCGGACTTCACGGGGCCGCAACTGAGCTTCGAGTTCGCGGTCCCGGAATTCGCCGAGGACGCCGTCGCGGGCCACATCACGACGACGGGCGCGCCGTGGGACCAGCCCCGGTACGAGAACCCGGCGGCGGACATCACGGAGCCGAACCACCGCGCGGCGCTGGCCGAGCGCTACGACGCCGTCGGCGCGCCGGCCGCGGTGCGAACGGTCGTCGCGAGCCTCTCGGAGGCCGTCTCGAACGACGACGCGCCGGACGGCGAGGGGGTGACGACCGAGGACACGACCGTCGAGTCGGTCGCGCTGCTGGAGAGCGATCCCGAGGCCGTCCCGACCTTCTCGGGGCTGGCCGTGGTCCGGGACGTGCCCGCCGGCGAGCATCGGTTCACCGTCAACGGGGCCGGCGTCGCGCCGCACAGCGAGACGGTGTCGGTCCCGGAAGCGGCCGACGGCGGCCCGACGCGGGCGGGCGTCGACGGCGAGGTCCCGCTCGTGGCGAACGAGAACGCGCGCAAACTGGAAGTCGACCCCCGGGACGCGGACAGCGACCTCACCGACCTCGCCGTCGAGGACGACTTCGGCGGTCGGCTGTACGACGCGCCGCTCTCGGAGCCCGACGCGGTGTACGTCCACGCCGGCGGGGCCTACACGGCGGAGGTCCGGGACAGCGACGACGAGGTCGGGGCGTACCGGGTGAACCCCGACCCCGCGGCCGACGCTGCGGCGCGCATCGACGACCCGCGCACGGGGAAGGCGTCGCTGGCCGCGTTCCTCGCCGACATCGCAGAAGAGACGCGCGCGGCGGTCGCCGCACAGGCGGCCGAGACGACCGACGGCGGCGGCTCGGCGAACGCGATTACCGGGCTCGAACGGGCGCTCGGGGCGGTCGTCGAAGCCGCTCGGCGGGCGACCGAACGGGCCGACGCCGGCGACCGCGCCGACGCGAACAGGCAGCTCCGGGTCGTCGCCGACCGGCTCCAGCGGGTGGCGACGCGCCTCGACGAGGCGAGCGACGACCTGTCCGACCCGCTCTCGCGCGCCGCCAGGAAGCGCCTCGAACAGGCGAATCGGCGGACCGAGCAGGCGCGAAGCGCGGACAAACTGTAACGCGCCGCGGTGGGTGGTGTTCACTCTATCGGGGAGTGGCAGACTACGCGTCGAGACGCGCCAGAAAGCCCCGACTGTCTCGACTCGGGGGGCTCGCTGTGCGCTTCCCTCGCTTCGCTCGGTCAAGTGCTTACTTCGCCCGCCGTCGTCGAGACAGCCGCCCCTTTCAACCCCAAAACCACTTGGCTGATGGGCCAACCGATACGGGTGGGGTTGAAAGGGGCGGCCGACTGACCGAACCCCGACGACGCAAGCACCGCAACGCAGTGCGGCGCGCAGCGAGTCGCGGGAGGTCAGCCGGCCGGGGCTTTCTGGCGGTCCCCGAGAGTTCACCCTGCCTCACTACACACTGCCCCGCCCTGCCTGCTTGGTCAGAAGTCGAACCAGCGAGCGAGACCGCCGAGCAGTAGCACCAGTCCGCCGGCGATGAACGTGCCGGGGACCGGGAGTGCGAACAGGACTGCGCCGAGCAGGAGTACGGCCGTTGATAATCTCATTGTACCCTCACGTACGACGGCCCCACGGGAACCCTCGCTGATTGCACACGCAAGCACCGCCAGGGGTATGGCGCTCCGGTCCCCAGCGCCAGTATGACCGACGAACTCGCCTGGGAGACGCTCGACTCCGCGGTCGCCTACGCCTGCCCCGGGTTCGACGTCGTCCACGAGGACGTTCGCCTCCCCGACGGCACGGCCACCGACTTCGACTACATGCGCGAGGGCGACAGCGTCGTCGTCCTGCCGTTCACCGCGGGCGGCGACGTGGTCGTCATCGAGGAGTGGCGGCAGGCGGTCGACCGCGTCAACCGCGGCCTGCCGGCCGGGTCGATCGAGCCCGGCGACGACGACCCCGAGGCCGCCGCCCACCGCGAACTCCGGGAGGAGACCGGCTACACCGCTGAATCGGTCTCGCATCTCTACACCGCCGAACCGGCCAACGGCTACGCCGATTCGACGTTCCACTACTACGTCGCCCGCGGGTGTGAGCCGGCCGACGACCAGGACCTCGACTACAACGAGTCGATCCGCGTCGAGACCGCCGAGTTCGACGCCCTGCTCACCGCCGTCCGCGACGGCACGCTCCGCGACGGCCGCTCCGCCGTGGGAATCATGCACTACGCGCTGTTCGAGCGGTGACCCGGCGGTAGTTTGAAATCCTCTGCTGTGCTAGCTGTTCACATGGTGTCCGTCACACTCGACGAGCAGACCGCGCGTCGACTGGACAAGCTCCGGGCCGCCGTCCGCCGCCGGACGGGGCGTCCCGTCTCGCGGGCCGACATCGTCGGCCGGCTGATCGACGACGGATACGCGTCACGCGACGAGACCGTCGACCTCTTCAGGGACGCGACGCTGTACGTCGCCGACGACGAGACGGGAGCGGTGCAGCGGCCCCAGCGGAAGCTCGTCGCCGGCTCCGACGACCGGAGCGACGAGTAGGGCCGCGGCCGGCGCGCCCTCGCGGGCGGGAACACAACCCTTAGGCGCGCCGCCCGCCGACGACGGGTAATGACTCACTTCGAGGTCCGCCAGTACGACGCCGCGGGCCGCCTGGGCGAACTGACGGTGCCCCGCGCCGGCGTCACCGTCCAGACCCCGACGATTCTGCCGGTGGTCAACCCCCACGTCCAGACGGTCGCGCCGTCGACGCTCGAATCCGAGTTCGGGGCCGAGATTCTCATCACGAACAGCTACATCCTCCACGGCTCCGAGGACCTCCGAGAGCCGGTCCTGGAGCGCGGCCTCCACGACCTGCTCGACTTCTCCGGCGCGATCATGACCGACTCCGGTTCGTTCCAGCTGGCAGAGTACGGCGACATCGACGTGACGACCGAAGAGATACTCGAATTCCAGCGCGAGATCGGCTCGGACATCGGGACGCCGGTCGACATCCCGACGCCGCCCGACGTGGACCGCGAGCGGGCGACCGAGGAACTGGCGACGACGCAGTCGCGCCTGGAGCGGGCGGCCGACGTCGACACGGGCGAGATGCTCGTCACCGCGCCGGTCCAGGGCGCGACCTACCCGGACCTGCGCGAGCGGGCCGCCGAGCACGCCGTCGCGACCGGGCTGGACGTGTTCCCGCTCGGGGCCGTCGTGCCGCTGATGAACGAGTACCGCTACGCCGACCTCGTCGACGTGGTCGCCGCCTGCAAGCGCGGCCTGGGCGAGGTCGGGCCGGTCCACCTGTTCGGCGCGGGCCACCCCATGATGTTCGCGCTTGCGGCGGCGCTGGGCTGTGACCTGTTCGACTCGGCCGCCTACGCGCTGTACGCCCGCGACGACCGCTATCTGACGGTCCGCGGGACGGAACTGCTCGACGAGCTCTCGCAGTTCCCCTGTCACTGCCCGGTCTGTACCGAACACGCGCCGGCGGACCTGGAGGCGATGGCCGACGACCGCCGCGAGGAACTGCTGGCCCGCCACAACCTCCACGTCACCTACGGCGAAATCCGGACGGTCAGGCAGGCCATCCGCTCGGGGAACCTCCTCGAACTGGTCGACAGCCGCGCCCGCGGCCACCCGACGATGCTCGACGGCTACCGCGCGCTGCTGGACCACGCCGAGCAACTGGAACGGACGGACCCCGTCTCGAAGGACGCCTTCTTCTACACCTCGGCCGAGGCCGCGCGCCGTCCCGAGGTCCGCCGCCACCACGAACGGCTGGCCCGCCTCCCGGTCGAGGGCGACGACGTGTTGCTCACCCAGGGCAGTTCCAGCGACCAGTACGACGAGTCCTGGGGCGTCCTCCCGCCGTTCGGCCCGTACCCGCGCGAACTGGCCGACACGTATCCCCTGACCGCCGAGACGCCGGACCGGACCGACCGGGCGGGCTTCGAGGCCGCGGCGACTGGCGTCGCTCGCCTCGTCGACCTGCACCCCGACGTGTCGTTCACGCTCCTTCACGAGGACTGGCCCGAGACGGCGCTCGCTCGCGTCCCCGACCGCGTCCGCGTGCGGGACCTGCACGCGAACGAGTGAGCGGGGAGGTTCCGCGCTAATCTGCGCCGGTCTCGCTAGTCAGACCGTCGGTTCCGGCACGTCTTCGTCGGCCGCGTCGCGCCAGGAGCGCGTCGGCTCCCACCCGAGCACCGCGGCGGCCTTTGCCGTCGAGTAGGCCGACGCGTCCCCCTCGACGGCGCAGTCAGCAGGGACCGCGCCGTAGTGCTCGCTCACGAGTTCCGTCAGCGGGCGGCCGAGTGCGTTGTCCGGCCCGACGCAGTTGAACGCCTCGTGGCCGTCGAAGTCGGCCGCGAGCGCGGCCTCGACGATGTCGACCACGTCCCGGACGTCGACGTAGGACCAGTAGTTGCCGGCCCCCGCCGCGATGTCGTCGACGTAGCCGTCGTCCCGGCAGGGGTACTCGCCGGGGGTCTGTATCCACGAGGGCCGTATCGACGCGACGGAGACGCCGTCCCGCCGCGCGATGGTCTTCCCGATCTCCTCGGTGACGACCTTCGAGAGCCCGTAGTCGTCCTCGGGGCGGAGCGCGTGGCTCTCGGTGACGGGCAGTTCGTCCGGGACAGGCGTCTCCTCGGCGAAGAAGAAGCCGTACGCGCCGTCGGAAGAGCCCTGTACCACGTCCGCGCCGACGCGGCCGGCCGCCGTGAGGACGCTGTGGGCCGCGAGCGTGTTGTTCCGGTAGAGGTCGACGCCGGGGTGGTTTCCCGCCACCGGAATCGCCGCCCAGTGGACGACCGCGTCGGGGTCGAGTGCGGTCAGCGCGTCGAAGACGCTCCCGGCGTCCGTGAGGTCGAGCGCGCGGTAGTCGACGGACGGGTTCCCCTCGTCCGGGAGGGCCCGGTCGAGCACGGTCACGTCGTGATCGGCGGCGAGGCGGTCGACGATCCAGCGACCGGAGCTCCCCCGGCCGCCGGTGACGGCTACGTTCATGTGCTCGCTGGGAGCGCCGGCGTCCAAAGCGTGGCGGTCCGACCGTCCTCTCGGTAACCTGGTCGTTCGTCCGGCGACCTACACGTCCAGCCGGAACCGCTCGCCGTGTGAGAACGTCGTCCAGCCGAGGATGCGCTCGTCGCGGTGGGGGCGGCCCGGCTCGTCGATCGCCACCTGCTGGGCCGTGACGTACGTCGGGACGTTCTTCACCGGCTGGCCGCTCACCGTGACCGCCTCCAGGTACGCCTCCTTCTGATAGTAGGAGTAGGCGACCTCGTACAGCGCGGACGCGGCCTCCTGTTTGCGGGCGGGGAACCCGTGGACGTTCTCGAACACCTCGCTGTCGCCCTCGCCCAGCGCCGCCCACGCCTCGGGGTCGGCGACGTACGGGGCGTGCGCGTCGAGAATCAGTTCGATGGCCCCGCGGTCGTCGCCGTCGAACTTCTGGTACTCGTAGAGCGTCGGGCCGTCGAGCCTGTCGGCGTAGAGCCGACTGAGCTCCGCGCCGGTGACGAGGGCCTTCGCCGCGTACAGCGAGTACGCCAGGCTCGACGCGCGGATGATTTCGTTCTCGAGCAGGCCGTCCTCCCGGAGCTGATTGAAGCCGACCTCGCGGTTGCGCTGCATGGCCGTCCGGAAGCGGTCCCAGTCCCGGCAGTACACCGCGCCGGCGGCCTGGGCCATCTCCTGCCAGTTGAAGATGTTCTGCTGGCCCATCGAGGTCTCGACCTCGTGGCCCACGTCGTCGAGGAACGTCCGAATCCACTCTCGCAGGTCGGCCTCGGTCCCGACGCCGCCGTCGTCCCACGCCTCGTGACCGCGGACGAGTTCGGCCCCCCACCACATCTTCGGGAGCGTGATGAACTGCTCGATGCTGTTCGTCACGACCGGGGCCATCCGCGTCTCGGCGTTCAGGAACCAGTGGTCGATGAGTTCGACGGCCTTCTCGGCGTACTGGTCGTCGCCGTGGTACTGATAGGCGAGACCGAGGTCTCTGATTCGGTCGCCCGTCCTGATGGCGGCCACGTAGTCCTTGCGCTCCTCGGGGTCGTTGGGGCCTTTCGTCTTGAACTCGTGACCGTCGCCGTTGTCGGTGACGCTCTCGGGTTCGGCGTCCATCGCGTCGCGGACGTCCGACATGAACGCCTCGTAGCCGAGCGTCCACGGGCCGTCACCGCGCTCCACTCGTGACCGGATAGCGTCGAGCGTGTCGAGGTCGACGAACATCGCGGGGCGGCCTGCCGGCGCGTTGTGCGACGCGGTGGCCTGGTCCTGTGCCGGCGTCGATTGCGCCCCCTCGGGCGTCGTCTGGGGGGCGGGGTCCGCGTCCGAATCGTCGGAGAACGACCCTGTCGAACAGCCGCCGAGCGCGGCGACCGAGCCGGAGAGCGCGAGCAGCATCTCTCTTCGTGTCGGGCTCTGCACGCTCGGCACAACGCCCACCGGACGGTTAGTTAAGAAGTAGCTAACCGACCGACGGCGGCGCTCCGCGCGGCTGCCGCGGGGTCACCACTCCAGCCACGACCTCGGGTCGCCGCGGGCGTCGGCCCAAAGGCAAGATAGTTGGTCGCGCGCGGCCGACGCCATTGCATGACCGACTACTTCGAGGTCCACGAGCGCGACAGCGCCGCGCGACTGGGCGAGCTCCGACTCGCCGAGTCCGTGACGACGCCGGCGCTGGTCGACGACGTGGACGCCGACACGCCGGGGGACGTCCACGCCGTTCTCGCCGACGCGGGCGGCCTCTGGGCCGAACCCCAGGAGACGCCAGAGGGCGACGACTCGGCGGTGTCGATACTTCCCCACCGGGGACTGCCCGCCGGCACGCCCGACGAAGTCGAGGACGCCTTCGCCGTGGACTACCCCGACGTGGACTTCCCGAGCGCCGCGGTCGTCTCGCCGCGGACGGCGACCGACCACGGCAGCGACGCCTACGTCCTCGCGGGCGCACCGGGCTACGTCGGCCACGCCTCGGCGTTCGTCGACGCCGTGACGAAGACCCGGGAGAACACGCCCGCCGACACCGCGCTGTATCTGCCGGGCGTCGCCACGCCGCGCAACGTCGCCACGCTGGTCTACGCGGGCGTCGATTTAGTCGACCCCGACCGCGCCGTCATCCGCGGGACCGAGGGCCGCTATCTGACCACCGACGAGGCGTACTTCCTCGAAGACTTAGCGGAACTGCCCTGCTCGTGTCCGGCCTGTCAGGTGCCCCGCGAGGAGTTCACCCGCGAGGACTGCGTCGAACACAACGTCAACGCTCTCGCGGCGGAACTACGACGGGTCCGCCGCCGAATCCGCGACGGCCGCCTGCGCGACTACGTCGAGGGGCAGGCCCGGCAGGACAACTGGCTGACGGCGACGGTCCGCCGGCTCGATCAGGGGTACGGCTACCTCGAAGAGCGAACGCCGCTGATTCGGCGGGCGCAACTCTCGGCGGCCACCGAGGACGCCATCCGCCGCGTCGAGATTCAACGGTTCGCCGAGCGTGTCACCGAGCGCTACGTCCCGCGATTCGACGACCGGCCGCTCGTGCTGGTCCCTTGCTCGGCGCGCAAGCCCTACAGCGACTCCCAGAGCCACAAGCAGTACCACGACGCCGTCCACTGGCGCGCCCACATGATCTCGATGACCTCCCCCATCGGCGTCGTTCCACAGGAACTCGAACTCACCTACCCCGCCCAGCACTACGATTCGGTGGTGACGGGCCGCTGGAGCGCCAACGAGATCGAGTTCGTCTCCAGAGTGCTGGAATGCTACCTCGAAGACGCCGACTACCCCGAAATCATCGCGCACGTCCCCGGCGAGGGCTACCGCGACATCTGCGAACGCGTCGAGGAGTCGCTGGGTCTCGACTTCACCTACACCGTCACCGACCACCCGACGACGACGGATTCGCTCGGCAACCTCGCCGCCGAACTGGAGGGGTGGGACACCTACCGCAAGTCCACCCGCGAGGCCAACACCATCCGGGCCGTCGCCGACTACCAGTTCGGCGCGGGGGCCGGCGACGAACTGTTCCCCGACATCCAGACCGCCGGCCGCTACCCGCAACTGCGCGCGGAGGACGAGGACGGCACGCAACTGGCGACGCTGGCCCAGCAGTACGGCGTCCTCTCGTTTACCACCGCGGGCGCTCGCCGCTGGGCGGAGAGCGACGTGCCGACCAAGACCGTCGAAATCGAGCCGTTCGTCCCCCACGGCTCCGTTCTCGCGCCCGGAATCACGGACGCCAGCGACGACATCCGCGTCGGCGACGACGTGGTGGTGCGAGGCGACGCGGCCTTCGGCGTCGGCCGCGCGGAGATGAGCGGGCCGGAGATGCGCTCCTCCTCGCGCGGTATCGCCGTCCAGATGCGCCACGTCGAGGAGCGGTGAGCGGCGGTCCCGACACCCGGTCGCGCCCAGCCGCTCCGCTCTCGGGGACGCGGTCGCGCGGGACGACCGATGGCTGACGCGCTCGGCCTGTACCTCGTCGCCGTCGCCGCCGTGACGCTCTGTTTCGTCGGGGCGCTGGCGTACTACGAGGCGGCCGCCGCGCCGGAACAGACCATTCGGAAGCGCGGGCTGACGCCGCGGTGGGTCGCCGCCGCGTTCGTCGCCGCCGTTGGAACCGTCGTGGCCTTCGGCTTCCTCGGCGACGTGAACGCGTTCGCCCTCGGCGGCGATATCAGGGGGTTCGGGCTCGTCGCCATGTTATTCGGCCTCTCGCTCCTGCTGGGCGTGTTGGGTATCGGCGCGGGACACGGACAGGGCCGGCGCTGGCGGCGTTTCCACCCGGACAACGACGAGCCGACCGGCGCTGTCACGCCCGGAAGGGTCGCCTGCACCGGCCAGGTGACGGACGCGGCGACGGCGACGGCCCCAGTGACCGGCCGCGAGGGCTGTTGCTGGTCGTGGTCGGTCGAGGTGCTAGACCCGTACGGCGCGAGCGCCGCCGGCCAGCGCGAGCAGTGGGCGACGGTCGCCGGCGGCGTCGGCGGCGTGACGTTCGACATCGACGACGGGAGCGGCCCGCTCGCGGTCGAGCCGACGGGCGCGACCGTCGACCTCGCCGCCGAGCGGACGCTGCACCTGGCGGCCGACGAACGCCCGCCGGACTCGTTCGGGACGCCCGACCCCGACGTGGAGCGGATGCACCGCGACAAGCCGCGCCGCTACACCGAGACCCTGCTCGCGCCCGGCGACCGCGCCGCCGTCGCCGGGGTCGCGGGCCGGTCCGACGGGGGACTCGTCGTCGCAGGCGACGACACTCACGTCGCCGTCGGGTCGCTCGCCACCGCCGCGAAACGGTATCGGAACCGCGCCGTCCTGTACGGCTTCGGCGGCCTCGTCGGCGTCGCCGTCGGTCTCTGGGGGCTCGCCGGGCTGTTCGGCGTCGGCCCGTGACCGCCCGACTTATCGGCCGCGCGACCGAACGAGGGGCATGGCACGGTCCGTCCCTCGACGCTACCTGCCGGCGGCGGGATTCGCCCTCGTCCTGCTCGCCACCTCGCTCACGCCGGTTCCCGAGGGCGCGAGCGAGCAGGTCCCCCCGCTGCTCGGCGTCGCCCTCGACAAGTGGGTCCACGCGCTGAGCTACGGGGTCCTGACGGCGCTGCTCGCGTGGGCCCGGCGCGCCCGCTCGCTCCCGCTCGTCGCGGCGCTCGCGGCGGTCGCCGTCTGCTACGGAGCGGGCATCGAACTCTTGCAGGGGCTCGTTCCGTCCCGCGGCCTCAGCGGAACGGACTTCCTCGCTAACGTCGTCGGGGCGGCCCTCGCCGGCGCGCTGTGGCTGGCGCTCGCCCGCGCTGACGTCGTTCGGGACGAGACGGAACCCCCCGCCCAGCGGTAACGAAGCGGCTTTACGCGCCCATCGGCTACCTCGCCCCAATGAGTACGCCCACTCCCGACGTCTACGAGCAGGGCAAGGGCATGGACGCCCACAACGCCGTGATGCGCGACATCCGGGCGCGAAACGACTCGACGTACGACCCCCGCGAGCCGACCCGCGTCTGGCTCGACGAGGACAACACGCCCGACGGCGTCTACCAGAGCCTGACCATCATCCTGAACACCGGCGGGTGTCGGTGGGCCCGCGCCGGCGGCTGTACGATGTGCGGCTACGTCGCCGAGAGCGTCGAGGGCGGCAGCGTCGCCCACGAGGACCTCATGGCACAGATACAGCACTGTCTCGACCACGAGGCGGAGAACGCCGACGAGCCGTCGGGACTCATCAAGATATACACCTCCGGGAGCTTCCTCGACGAGCGCGAGGTCCCCGCCGAGACCCGACGCGCCATCGCGGAGACGTTCGCCGACCGCGACCGCATCGTCGTCGAGTCCCTGCCGGATTTCGTCGACCGGGAGACCGTCGGCGACTTCGTCGACGCGGGGCTGGAGACCGACGTGGCGGTCGGCCTCGAGACCGCGACCGACCGCGTGCGCCACGACTGCGTGAACAAGTACTTCGACTTCGCCGACTTCGAGGACGCCTGCGAGGCCGCGCGAGACGCCGGCGCCGGCGTCAAGGCCTACCTGCTGATGAAGCCGCCCTTCCTCTCGGAGTCGGAGGCCGTCGAAGACATGAAACGCTCCGTGCGCCGGTGTGCCGCCGTCGACGGCTGTCACACCGTCTCGATGAACCCCTGTAACGTCCAGCGCTACACGATGGTCGAGGAGCTGTACCACGACGGCGGCTACCGCCCGCCGTGGCTCTGGTCGGTCGCCGACGTGCTCGAATCGACTGCCGAGGAAGACGTCATCGTCGTCTCGGACCCCGTCGGCCACGGCAGCGACCGCGGCCCGCACAACTGCGGCGAGTGCGACGACCGGGTCCAGCGGGCGATCAAGGACTTCGACCTGCGCCAGGACCCGTCGGTGTTCGAGCAGGTGTCCTGCGAGTGCGAGGCGACGTGGGACGCCGTGCTGACCCGCGAGCGGAGCTACTCGCTCCCGCTCGCGCGGTGAGCGGTCGGGGCGAGCAGGTCGCGAGAAGGGCTGCTACACGCTCCGATCAGCTCGATTTCACTTACACCGCGGTAAGCGTGCGCTTATACGGCTCGACCACCTGATTCGATGTAGGGGCCGTCGGGCACTGTCACACGCTCCGCTGGTCCCTCTCCCCTTGATACAGAACTCGCGAGCGGCGCGACTCCGCAGTGAACGGCGCTACTCCGCGAATCCGCGGAGCACGCCCTGTCCGTCGGTCCGGCCGAGGTCCGAGAGCGTCGCCCGCTCCGGATGGGGCATCATGACGGCGACGTGGTCGGCCTCGCCGGTGACGCCAGCGACGCTGTGTTTCGAGCCGTTCGGATTCGCTTCGGGCGTCACGTTGCCGTCAGCGTCGCAGTACCTGAACAGGACGCGGTCCTCGGCCTCCAGTTCGTCGAGTCGGTCGTCGGTGATCTCGTAGCGGCCCTCGCCGTGGGCGATGGGCAGTTCGACGACCTCGCCCTCGTCGTAGTGGCTGGTCCAGGGCGTGTCGGCGTTCTCGACGCGCAGGTGGACGTGTTCGCACTGGAACCGGGCGCTCTCGTTGGTCGTGAACGCGCCGGGGGTCAGCGACGACTCGCAGCCGATCTGCGCGCCGTTACAGATGCCGAGCACCGGCGTTCCCTCGCTGGCGGCCTCGCGCACCTCGGCCATGATGGGCGAGCGGGCGGCCATCGCGCCGGCCCGGAGGTAGTCGCCGTAGGAGAAGCCGCCGGGGAGGACGATGCCGTCGACGTCTTCGGGGAGGCCGTCCTCGTGCCAGGCGAGTTCGGCCTCGAACCCGAGGGATTCGAGCGCCTGCACGGAGTCGCGGTCGCAGTTCGAGCCGCCGAACTGGATGACGGCGACGGTCATTCTCTCTCGGCCACCTCGACGGTGTAGTCGTGGATGGTGGGGTTGGCGAGCAGGCGCTCGGCCATCTCCTCGGCGCGGTCGGCCGCGTCGTCGGCGCTCTCGGCGTCGAGGTCGAGTTCGAACACGTCCGCCGAGCGGAGGTCGTCGAGTTCGAAGCCCAGCCGTTCGAGGGACCGCTGCGTGGTCTCGGCCTCGGGGTCGAGGACGCCCCGCTTCAGCCGGACGGTGACGGTCGCGGTGAAGGCAGTCATTACTGGCAAGCGAGCGGCCGGCGGAGAAAACGCTTGTGTTCTCCCGCGGTCCTCACGCCGAGGGGTCGACCGCCGTCCAGTCGGTCGGCTGGTCGGGGAGGCCGTCGACCCTGAGTTCGAGCCCCTCGTCGCCGGACCGAACGTGGACCCGACCGTCGAAGCACTGGACCAGGCTCTCGACCACCTGCTCGTCGTGGGCCTTCGGGTCGACGACGCACACGCCGACCCCGCCCGCGGTGTCGATGCGCCCGGTGACGGTGTTGAGGAAGCGATACACCGGCCGCACGTCCTCGCTGTAGACGAGCAGGGGCGTCGCGGTCAGGATACCGGTTCTGACGCGCTCGTATCCCGCGGCGTACAGCCGCTCGTAGTGCCCCGAGTACTCGATGCCGATGCCGGTCAGGTCGGCCGGCGTCCCGACCGCCGAGACGCAGTCGGCGGCGGGCTCGCGCCCGTCCTGCGCGCAGTCGACGACCCCGACCCGGTCCCGGTCGAAGGTCCCCCCGTAGCGCTCGAAGTCCTCCATCGTCGTGGCCGCTCCGCTGTCCGTCGTGATGATGACGACTCCGCAGTCACCGACGTCGCACCGGAGCAGTCGCAGTCCGAGTTCGCGGGCGCCGTCGAGGACCGGCCCCGTCACGATGACGCTCGTCCCCGGGTCGACGGGACCCAGCGGGAGGCCGTCGAACGCGTAGCGGGCATCCCGACGCGCCGCCATCAGGGTGCCCCCGCGAGCTGTCGCCGCAACCGAAGCTGTTCTTCGACCTCGTCGGCGAACCGCCTGAGGTCGTCAAGCTCCGCGCGGCTGTATCGCCGCGGTTCGCCGTCGGTACAGCAGACCGCGCCGAGCGCGTTCCCCGCGTCGTCCGTGACTCGCGCGCCGGCGTACGACCGGATGTCCAGTTCATCCAGCGCGTCGACGGCGGCGAACCGCGGGTCCTCGCGCACGTCTTCGACGACGACGAGTTCGTCCGTGAGTATCGTGTGGGTACAGATCGAGTCCTCGCGGGCGAGCGTCCGCCAGTTGGCCCCCTCGCAGGCGATGAATCGCTCCTCGTGCTCGTCGACGAGGCCGACGAACGCCACGTCGATGTCGAAGTGGCTGGCTATCAGCGCCGTCAGCCGGTCGAACGTCTCTGCGGCCGACAGCGACGCTACGTCGTACTGGCGGACGGCGGCCAGCCGCTCGGCTTCCCCGTCCGGCAGTGGATAGGCCGCGTGCCGCGTCTCGGCGGCGGCCGTCGCGACCACCGACGCCAGCCGGTCCCGCGAACCGTCGGCCGGTTTCGGGACGTACTCGACGACCTGCTCGGGCGCCCCTCGCGGCAGGTCGGAGGGCTCTCGGTCGGTGAACAGGACGCAGACGCAGTCGGGGTTCGCCGCCCGGACGGCGTCGACCGCGTCGAACCCGTCGCCGTCGCCGAACTCGAACGCGGTCACGACGCAGTCGACGCCGTCGTCGAGCGTCGACTCGAGGTCGCTGACCGACGCCGCTTCCCTGACAGCCAGCCCGGCGCTCGCGAGCGAGTCGACCGTCGCCGCTCTCGACGCGTCGTCAGGGTCGGCACAGAGGACCGTCGGCGAATCGTTCGTCACAGTCTGACGTAGTTCGCTGGACTACAAAGGTGTGGTGACCGAAAACGAAGGCTTTTGGCTCGGGCCTGCCGAATCAGCAGCAAATGAACGACGATTTCGTCCGGAGGTGGGTACCGTGCGCCATTCGCTGACCGAGATCACCGTCGTCGGAGAGGACGACACGGGACTCATCGCCGAAGTGACCTCGCTGCTGTTCGAACGCGGCATCAACATCGAGGACCTCGACCAGGCCGTCCGCGAGGGCGTGTTCCGCATGACGATGCGCGTCGACACGTCCGAGATGGTGACGACCGAGGCGAAACTCCGCGAGGACCTCACCGAACTCGGGGACGAACTCGGCGTCGACGTGCAGGTCCGGTTCCCCTCGGACCGCGAGACGCAGTCCATCGCCGTCCTCGTCACCAAGGAGTCCCACTGCCTGGAGGCCCTGTTCGAGGCGTGGGCCAACGGCGACCTCGGCGCGGACATCGAGGTGGTCATCGGCAACCACAGCGACCTCGAACCGCTGGCGGAGAAGTACGACGTACCGTTCCACGACATCGGCGACGAGAAGGGCACGCCCGACGAGGAGCAGTTGCTCGACCTGCTGGCGGAGTACGACGCCGACCTCATCGCGCTGGCGCGCTACATGCGCATCCTCTCGCCGGACGTGGTCTTCCGCTACGAGAGCCGCATCATCAACGTCCACCCGAGCCTGCTGCCCGCGTTCCCCGGCGCGTCGGCGTACATGCAGGCCATCGAGGAGGGCGTCCGCATCGCCGGCGTCACCGCCCACTACGTGACGACCGACCTCGACCAGGGCCCGATCATCACCCAGCGCGCGTTCAACGTCCCCGACGACGCCACCGAGGAGGAACTCCAGCAGATCGGCCAGCCCCTCGAAGCCGAGGCGCTCATCGAGGCCATCAAACTGCACCTCAACGACGAGGTGACCGTCCACCGCGGCCGGACGAAACTCCGGAATCCGGAGGAGACGGACGCGCAACTCGGCGCGCCGGACGAACTCGACCGGAACAACCCCGACCGGCCAATCGACGGCCTCGGTGAGTTCGTGGCTGGAGATGACGAGGAAGTCGAGGCGGACGACTAAGCCAGTGAGGACCGCGCGGTAGCGCGTGTCCGACTCCTTCGTCGGCTGGTTCGCAGAAGCGGACGACTCGAGTCCAGAAAGACGACGAGAGCAGAGAACGACGACTCGAGTACGGAAGACCGATTTTCCCGCTCAGAGGTCGCGAGCGGCGTCGACGGCCGCGTCCAGCGACGGGGCGTCGAAGACGTCGCCGCCGACGTAGGCGTTCGTCCCGGCGCAGTAGAGGTCGCGCGCGACCTGAATGACGCGCTCGTCGAGCGGCTGGGGCGACTCCTCGCAGAGCGACTTCCAGTCAGCGACGCCGCGCTCGCCGGCCGCTCGTTTGGCCTCGCCGACGGCCTCGACCCACGCGGGCTGGGTGCGCTTGTGGTACTGGCGGATGACCTCCTTGCTGACCTGCTGGCCGGCGTAGGAGAAGCGGTTCTCGTCGAACGTGCCGACCACGTCGGCGACGCGAATCTCGCCCTCGTGGTACAGGCACTCGATTTTCCCGTCCTCGTGGACGAGGTCGGCCTCGGCGGCCTGCTCGGTGACGACGTGGTTCACGGCCAGCGCCAGTTCTTCGAGGCGGTCGATACTCGCCGCGCCGGCGATTCGGTCGGCCGCCTCGCGGTCGAGATAGCGGTCCTGCTCCTCGTACTTCGTCGAGAACTCGACGATGGGTTCGTCGAGGTCGACCGCCTTGTCGGGCCAGTCGTCGAAGTCGAGGCCGTGGTCGGCCGGGTCGGTCCGCGAGCGCAGCGAGGAGCCGACGGGGACGCGGTTTCGGAAGACGATTTCCAGGGGAATCAGGTAGTTCTCGCCGGCGTCGGCGTGGTAGGCGTCGTAGTCGTAACGCCCGTCGGCGAAGGGCAGGTCCGGGACCTGCGTGAGCGAGATGACCATCTCCTCGGGGGGCGTGCCGGCCGACAGCGCCTCGCCGAGGTCGAGCACCTCGTCCCCGTCCGGCAGCCGGACGCCCTCGTAGTGTGTCGGGAGGTGGTTCTCTTCGAGCAACTGGAAGTTGAACGCGCCCATCGTGCACAGCGACGCGCCCTTGTCCGGAATCTCGTCGGGCATCTTCCCCCAGTCGAACACCGAGTAGTCGTCCGTGAACACGAACGCGCCGCGGCCGAGGCGCTCGGCCGTCGCCGGTTCGTCGACGCGGAATTCCTTGACGCTCGTCATTGTGCCCGCCTTTCGGGCCGGGGACAAAGACGTTTCTCACTCGCGCCGTCCGGGAAGGGTTTTCCCGCTCGCCGCCGACGCTCACGTGATGGCGGCGAACCTACTGGTCGAGGCGGCGGTCATCGCGGTCGCGACGGGAGCGATCTGGAAGGGCAGCGACTGGCTCGAAACGTCGAGCGAGCGGCTGGCGGCGTACTACGGTCTCCCGGAGGTCGTCCAGGGCGCGATTATCGTCGCCGTGGGGTCTAGCTTCCCGGAGGTCGCGACCGTCGTCGTCGCCGCGGTCGGCGGGTCGATGCCGCTCGGCGTCGGGGCCATCGTCGGCTCCGCGATCTTCAACGTCCTCATCATCCCCGCCGCGGCGGGCATCGCGACGGACGACCCGCTCGAATCCAACCGGACGCTGGTGTACAAGGAGGCCCAGTTCTACATGCTCTCCGTCTCCGTCCTGCTCATCACGTTCGCGCTGGCAGTCATCTACTACCCCGGAGCGGTGACGCTGTCCGGCGTCGTCACGCGACCGCTGGCGTTCGTTCCGCTCGCGCTGTACGGCCTCTACGTCTTCATCCAGTACCAGGACACGGCGGACCACGAGGCGGGCGGCGAGACCGGAGGCGAAATCGCCGTCGGCCGGCAGTGGCTCTTTCTCGCGCTGGGCCTCGGCGTCATCCTCATCGCGGTGGAGCGCCTCGTCCACTCGGTCGGCGTCCTCGGGCGCGCCGCGGGCGTCCAGGAGTTCCTGCTTGGCGTGACGGTGCTCGCGGCGGCGACGAGCCTCCCGGACACGCTCGTCAGCGTCAGGGCCGCAAGACAGGACCGCGGCGTCACGTCGCTGGCGAACGTCCTCGGCTCGAACACGTTCGACCTGCTCGTCGCCATCCCGCTCGGCGTCCTTATCGCCGGCGCGTGGACGGTCGACTTCGCGATGGCCGTGCCGATGTTCGGTGTCCTGACCGCGGCGACCATCCTGCTGTTCACGGTGCTTCGGACCGACCTGGTGCTGAGCGACGTCGAGTCGTACGCCCTCCTCGGCGCGTACGTGTTGTTCGTCGGCTGGGTCGTCGCCGAGAGTGCGGGCGTCGTCGTCGGTGTCCTCCCGACCGGGTGACGCCTCCGCTGGCCGCGTGACGCCGCCGCACAGCCGACTGCCACACGTCCGTTGCGGCCGTGAGGCACGTCTTGTCCCGTCTGTGACCCACACGCTTTTGACGGTCCTATCCCTCCTGTTCAGCAATGCCGGATGTCCCAGAGACGGTCGATTCGCCGGACGGGTCCGTCGAGTTCGACCATCGTCCGACGACCGAGCAGTCCTTCGAGAACGCGCTGGCGAAGGCGCGCGACGGGACGCGACTGACGGTCGACGACGCGGTCGAACTGCTCACGACGGGGACCGACCGGGACGGAATCGACCCCTACCGGAAGGAGCGGGTCCTCGAAGCGGCCGACCGCCGGCGGGCCGAGGTCGTCGGCGACGAGGTCACGTTCGTCGCGAACCTCAACAACAACGTCACCACGGCGTGTAACACCGGCTGTCTGTTCTGTAACTTCAAGGACCGCTCCGAGCAGTTCCGCAGCGAGTACCAGGCGGACCACGGCGGATTCACCAAGACGCCCGACGAATCCCGCGAAATCGTCCGCGACGCGGTCGACCGCGGCATCTACGAGGTCTGCTCCGTGAGCGGGCTCCATCCCGCGTTCGCGCTCGACGCCGAGCACCGAGAGATGCTCGAAGCGAGCGACCGCGGCGACCTGAACTACCGCTCGCCCGCCGAGTACGACACCGACCCGGCCACCTACTGCGAACAGCTCTCGGCGATGAACGTCGGCGGCGTCCACGTCCACTCGATGACGCCGGAGGAGGCCTACCACGCCCGTCGGGGGACGGACTGGTCCTACGAGGAGGTGTTCCGTCGGCTGAAAGCCGCCGGCCTCGACAGCGTGCCCGGGACGGCCGCCGAGATTCTCGTCGACGAGGTCCGCGACGTGATCTGTCCGGGCAAGATCGACACCGGCGAGTGGCTGGACGCGATGGAGGCCGCCGCCGCGGTCGGCCTCGACATGACCTCGACGATGATGTACGGCCACGTCGAGAACGAGCGCCACCGCGCGCTCCACTTACAGCGAATCCGTGACCTGCAGGACCGCACCGGGGCCATCACGGAGTTCGTCCCGCTGTCGTTCATACACGAGGAGACGCCGCTGTACGAGCGCGGCATGGTCGAGGGCGGAGCGACCAGAGACGAGGACGAACTGCTCGTCGCCGTCGCCCGCCTCTTTCTCGACAACGTCGAGCACATCCAGTCCTCGTGGGTCAAGTACGGCGACGCCCAGGGCCTGAAACTACTCAACTGCGGCGCTGACGACTTCATGGGGACCATCCTCTCGGAGGAGATCACCAAGCGCGCCGGCGGCGGCTACGGCGAGTTCCGTTCGTTCCGAGAGTACGCGGACATGATCACCGCTATCGGTCGGACGCCGGTCGAGCGCTCGACCGACTACGAACAGCGCCGCGTCGTCGACCCCGACGCGGACGTCCTCGGCCCGACGCTCGGCCCGCGGGCGGACGGCACGCCGCTGCTCGAGTGAGCGGCGCTGTCGCTGCGGGGTCGTCTCTGGCCGCGAAAACGGTCGCGGCTGGGCACGCCGCGACCGAACCGGACTCGCTTCGCGCCCGGGTTGCTGTCAGAGGCACGCCCAGGCATGATAATTATTGGTCCTGCAACCGTTGTGTAACTACTGCCTAGGTGGCTAGGTGTTCGTCGCGGGGAGTCAAGAACAGCCGTCCGCGCGACTCAGGCGCTGACCGGGTTCTCGCCGCGCTCGAGTATCGCCCGGAAGCGCTCGCCGGCCGCGCTATCGGCGTCGATTGCGGCTTCGATTGGCTCCGACAGCCACCCGTCGTCCACGAAGCGCTCGTAGACGGGGAGGCGCTCGCGTAGCGGGACGTCGGCGGCGTCCGCGACGGCCGTTAGCTCCTGCAGCGCGGGCCACTCGTACTCGGGGTTGATGTGGTCGACGGTCACCGGCGAGACGCCGCCGAGGTCGTCGATGCCGCAGTCGGTCAGGTCGCGGGCGGGCGCGAGGTTCGGCGGGACCTGCACCGACACCGCCTCGGGGAGGGCCGCACGGGCCATCGCGGTCACGCGGCGCATCGTCGCCAGGTCGGGCGAGCCGTCGGTCCAGCGCTCGTTCTCGACGACCGGCTGGACGATGACCTCCTGGATGTGGCCGTAGCGCTCGTGCATCTCGCGGATGGCGAGCAGGCTCTCGGCGCGGTGCGTCCAGTCCTCGCCGATGCCGACGAGGATGCCGGTGGTGAACGGGACGCCGAGTTCGCCGGCCACCCGCATCGTGTTGAGTCGCTGGCCCGGCGTTTTCGACCGCGGACCGCCGTGGGCCTGCACCTCGGTCGTCGTCTCCAGCATGACGCCCATCGAGGCGTTCAGGTCGGCGACGTGGGCCATCTGCTCGCGGGTCTGGTCGCCCGGATTCGCGTGGGGGAGCAGCCCCTCGTCGAGCGCGATCTCGCACGCTTCCCGGAGGTACTCGTGGATGGAGTCGTGGCCCCACTCGGACAGCTGGTCGTGAATCGCGGTGTAGCGGTCGTCCGGATCGTCGCCGAAGGTGAACAGCGCTTCCGTACAGCCGGCGTCGGCCCCCCGGCGACACGTCTCGCGGATCTCCTCCCGGCTCAGCAACTCGGCCTGTCCCGGCGGGTCGTAGTAGGTGCAGTAGGTGCAGGTGTACCGGCAGGCGGTCGTCAGCGGCAGGAAGACGTTCCGGCAGTAGGACAGTTCCGGCGCGGCCGAGACGTCCTCGGGCATCACCGACAGCGCCCGCTCCACGTCGGCGTCCGGAATCTCGAGGTCGATGTCGTAGTCGTCCGTGCCGGGAATCACGTCCCGGGGTCTGCGTCCCACGGACAAAAAGCTTCATACGGACTGTGTCTCCCGCGACGACCGCGCGTCGTCGGGCGGTCGACCGGAACTGAGTACGGCAGTTCGTATCACTCGCGCACGGCGGTAACGCGCCCGTCCGTGAGCGCCACCTCGAAGCCGGCGTCGACGAGCCAGTCGGCGGCCGCGCCGTCGCCGTGGAGCAGGACCTCGGCGAGGTCGCCCGGTTCGTCGACGTCGGTCGCGAGTCGCCGGGAGTCGACTTCCGCGAGGTCGGCCCCCACGTCGCGGGCGATGCGGCGGTGGTCGCGGATGGACGCGCCGTGGTAGTCCACCCGGAAGTCGGGGTGGCGACAGACGAACGCGTTCGTCCCGCCGCCAAGCCCCGGCGCGAGCACCACGTCGCCGTCGGCCGACACCAGTCGGTCGACGCTCTCGGGCGTCGCGAGCGGGAGGTCCGCCATGACGATGGCGAGGCTCTCGCCGGACTCGCCGGCGGTCGACGCGAGCAGGTCGTTGACGAGCGCGTCCAGTCCCCGGTCGTCGACGGTGACCGGCGCGTCGCAGTCGACGGGTGCCGTCGAGACGACCTCTGGTTCGAGCCCCACGCTGGTCAGCGCGTCCAGCACGTCGGCGAGCATGGCCTCGGTGAGGTCCAGGCGCTCGTCGGGCGTGAGAACAGCCGCGAGACGTGTTTTCGGGTCGGACCCCGAGACGGGGACGACGACGCGCATTACAGCTTGCTGTAGTCGTCGCCGCTCAGCTGGGTGTAGGCGTAGTAGCCGCCGCCAGCGAGCAGGAGGAGGACGACGAGCGCACCGCCGACCATGAGTAGGGTCCGCTGGGTCTGGGCGCTCTGCTGGGCCTGTTCGGCCTGGCTCTGGGCCCGGCCGGCGAGGTCCTGTGCGTTCTGGAAGTTCCCGTTCTCGTAGGACGAGATGGCGCTCTGGACCAGCGCCTGGGCGTCTTCGTTTCCGCCGGCCTCGTCGATCGCGAGCTGTGCGTCGTCGATGGCCTGTCGCGCCGCCGCGCTCTCCTCGGTGTAGTGGTGGGCGGTGTCGTTGCGGAACTCGGCTTCGTTGTTTCCGGTGACGCGACTGAGCGAGGCGACCTGGTACTCCTGGGCCGGCTCGTAGGTGTAGTTCCCGATGGCGGGCGTCGTCCCGGTCAGTTCGATGCGGACCTGGTCCCCGTTGTTGCCGATGTTCAGGCCCTGCTCGATGGACTGGGAGCCGTAGGTCTCCTGGCTGACCTGATTGCCCGCACGCAGGACGGTGACCGTCCAGCTGACGTTCTGCAGTTCGGTCTCGCCCGTCAGCGTCCACTCGTCGGGCGCGTCGGTGAACGGGTCGTCGATAGTGTACGTGACGCTGATCTCCTCGTCGACGGCCGATTCGGTCGGCACGCCCTCAGCAGAGACAGAAAACGCGCTGGCTGTGCCCGCGAAGGCGAGCAACAACACGACACAGAGTAGCGTCGCGGTTCCCTTAGAACAGCGGATCAAGTTCATCTTCGTCGTCTTCGACCAAGTCCTCCAAGTTATCTTCGCTTTGGCTCCGGATGTCGTCGATGTTGTCCTGGGCTTCGATCGCGACCTGCTGCAGTTCCTTGATTCGCGGGACGTTGTGGACGCCGGCGAGCAGGATCGACGCGGCGACTTTCGGGGCGTTGGTCGGGTAGTCCCCGCCGCGGACCTCCATCGACCCGGTCTGCTCCTCGAGCCACTTGCGCCCGCGCTCGATTCCCTTCCGGTTCAGGTGCTCCGGCGGCCCGGCCATCACGAGCAGGGCGCGCTCCGCGCCCTCGATCTCGCAGGGGAGCGTCAGCCGGCCGAGCGCGGCCTTCCGGACCAGCGACGTGATGCGGTTGGTCGTGTTCGCCGTGTCCATGCCGTCGTCGGTGCCGCTGTCGCCGCCCTTGAACCGGGAGAGGAGTCCGCCGCCCGAGGACACCTCGACGTCCTCGGAGGCGTACCCGACGGTGGAGACGCCGCCGCCGTCGAGCGTGTTGATGATCTCGGAGGAGTCCACGACGCTCTCTGCGACGTTGTCGCCGGCCTCGACTTCGCCGGCCCCGAACAGTACGCCGAAGCGCCGGACGATCTCCTCGTTGATGTGGTCGTAGCCGCCCTCGACGGACTCGCCCGTCTGCCGCCAGGCGTCGTTGTCGAAGACCATCAGATTGTCCACCTCGCGCACGAACGTCTGGAAGGAGCGGGCGGCGTTCAGCGTGTAGATGCCGCCTTCGTCGCTGCCGGGCAGGACGCCCAGCCCGTACACCGGTTCGGTGTAGATGCGCTTGAGGTGCTTCGCGACGACCGGCGACCCGCCGGACCCGGTCCCGCCGCCGAGACCGGCGACGATGAGGAAGGCGTCCACTTCGTGGACGGGGATGTTGTCGATCGCGCCCTGGACCTCGTCGATGTCCTCCTCGGCGATCTCCGCGCCGAGTTCGTTGTCCGCGCCCACGCCGTGGCCCTTCACTCGGGCCTGGCCGATGAGCACTCGATTCTCTTCGGGAACGTGTTCGAGCCCGAGCAGGTCAGCTTTCGCCGTGTTGACCGCCACGGCAGAACGGACGATTCCCGAGCCTGTCTCCTTGTCGTACTCGAGGAATTTGTCCACAATTTTGCCACCGGCCTGCCCGAAGCCGATCATCGCCAGTTTCATTATATGGTTCTCCGCTTAAAGGGCTAAAGAGCGATGGCGAGTATAAGTGTTTTGCCCAACTCTCAACTGTGAAACCTAGGCTTGAAAACTAATAGCCGGTGACACCAGTTCGCTATAGGGGGGGACTACTCCGACCGGTCAACGACGGAGATGTTCGCTGAACACCGTTAGGGACTCTCTATAGGCGCCGAAGGATTCGATTTCGTTCGTCGTCGGGCAGTTATCGAACGTGAGCGACCGCTACTTGTCGAGTCCGAGATACGTCCCGAAGGTCTTCATCGACGACGGGTCGCGGCCGAACACCGCGGCGTCGTTGTCCTCGGGGACGTTGTCGAAATCCAGGCCCTCGTACTGGTCGCTCCCCATCGGGAACCCGAGCAGGCCGAGCACGGGCAGTCCGATCTTCGCGAGCGGCATCGGGAGCGGGACGATGGTGATGGACTTTCCCTCGCTCTCGAAGACGAGTTCGGTCGATTCACGCAGGCTCAGAACCTCTGGGCCGCCGATTTCGTACGTCTGGCCGACGTGTTCGTCGCCTTCGAGCGCGTCGGCGAGCATCGGGGCGAAGTCCTCGATCCAGATGAGCTGGAAGTGCGCCTTCCGACCGCCACCGGGCAGGGGATACAGGGGCACGCCGGGCGCGAATATCTGCTTGAGGCGTTTGACGAAGTAGGTGAACTCGTCGCCGTCGCCGAAGACGATGGACGGCCGGAAGATGATCCAGTCGAGGTCGGAGTCCTTGACGACCGCTTCTGCCTCCCCCTTCGCGCGAAGGTAGTGCGTCGCGGCGTCGGGGTCGGCAGCGAGCGCGCTCATCTGGAGGTAGCGGTCCACGCCATGTTCCTCGGCCGCTCGAACGGCGTTCTCGGTCCCGCCCAGGTGGACCCGCTCGTGCATCTCGTTGCCGCCGTCGGGCTCGAACAGCGGCGTCAGGGCCGGGAGAAAGACCACGGCGTCTTTCCCTGCGAACGCGCCTTCGATACTCTCGTAGTCGGTCACGTCGCCCGCGACCCGCTCGACGCTCGCCGGGAGGTCGGCGTCGTCCGGTGACCGAGACAGGGCGGTGACGGCGTGCCCGCGGTCGTCGAGTTCGCGGCAGAGGTGCTGTCCGACGAATCCGGTCCCGCCGACGACGAGTACGTCCATGTCTCTGCGTAGGCCCGGTACAATCCTAAAGCTTGGGCGCAATCAGTTGGGCAATCCGCCCGCTGGTGGCGTGATTTCGGTCGGTCACGTCCCTGACAGGTCGGTCCGTCGTGAGCGTCACGCGGCCTGTCGGGGGGCTTACGTACCCCCCAGACAGATGGTGGCGTATGCTGGTCACGCTCGAAGGGCTGGACGGCAGCGGGAAGACCACCGTGTGGGAGCGCCTCCGGGCCGACGACGCCGTGCCGTCCGACGCCGCGTTCACGCGCGAACCGACCGATTCGTGGTACGGGGACGCCGTCCAGCGTTCCATCGACGACGACGACGCGGACTCCCTTGCGGAGCTGTTCCTCTACACTGCCGACCACGCCGCGCACCTCTCGAACACCGTTCGTCCGGCGCTCTCAGACGGGCGACTCGTCGTCTCCGACCGCTACAGCGACTCGCGATTCGCCTACCAGGGGGCGACGCTCGCGTCGAGCGACCGGTTCGACGACCCGCTCCAGTTCGTCCGGGAGATTCACGCGCCCTGGACGCGCCCGCCGGACCGGACCGTCTATCTCGATATCGACCCCGAGACCGCCGCACGACGGAGCGGCGCGACCAACAAGTTCGAGACCGCCGACTACCTCGCCGACGTTCGGGACAACTACGAGCGCCTCGTGCGGGACGACCCCGAGCGGTTCGTTCGCGTCGACGCCACCGCCGACCCGGACGACGTGTACGAACGCGTCCGCGCGGCGGTCCTCGAGTGAGCGGCCCGCGGTCCGGCCGCCCTACTCCATCGTCGCCGGCAGGTCGACCTCGTCCGGCGAGGGCATCCAGAAGTAGTCGAAGGTGATGCCGGTCGCGAGCGGGATGACGAGGGTGACGAGCACGACGGCCGCCGGGCTCCCGAGGTCCGACCCGAGGCTGAACACGCCGCTCAGAAGCAGGACGATGACGAGCATGACGACCGGACAGAGCAACAGCGCGTAGGCGAGGCTCCCCCAGCGCGTGTGCAGTCGAACCCGGAAGAAGCGCGTCATGAGGGCCGTCACGGCACTGTTGACCAGTACGATGACGAGCAAGCCGGCGATACCGACGACGCTGACCATACGCTCGGTTGGTGGGCGAGCGCCTTTGCCGTGTCGGAACGCGCGTCGGCGTCGTCGGATGCTTACTCCAGACAGATGTAGGTCCGCGTGTCCGACACGCCCTCGAGGTTCCGGACGTGGTTCGAGACCGACTGCATGATGTCGTAGACCTCCGTCCCGGTCGCCTCGGCGATGATGTCGTACTGGCCGGCGACGATGTGGGCCTCGGTGATGCCCTCGGACTCCCGAACCGCGGTGAGGAGTTCGTCGGATTTCCCGGCGGCGGTCTTGATCATGATGAACGCAGTGACCATATTGTGATATGTCGTCACATAACACGAAAAGGTTTCTGCCCGCGGCCTCACGACGGGCCAGCGCGCCTGCACGGTCAGGTCGTCGGGCGGTTCCGTCGGGGTGGGTACTTTTATTCACCCCCGTCCCATAGAGCCGTGTATGCGATTCGTTATCGTGGGTGCAGGTCGTGTCGGATTGCGGACGGCTCGCGTCCTGCAAGAGAGCGGTCACGAGGTCGTCCTCATCGAGCACGACGACGGCGCGGTCGAGCGGGCACGCACCGCCGGGTTCGAGGTGATCGCCGGCGACGGAGCCATCGAGGACACGCTCGACCAGGCTGACCTGGAGGCCGCCGACGCGCTCGGCGCGCTCACGGGCGACCTGAACGACAACTTCGTGGCCTGCATGATCGCCAAGGAACACGGCTGTCGGACCGTCATGCGCATCGACGAAGACTACCGCGAGGAGATATACCGGCGCTACGCGTCCGACGTAGACGAGATCATCTACCCGGAACGCCTCGGCGCGATCGCCGCCAAGAACGCCCTGCTGGGGGGCAACATCCGCGCCGTCGCCGACATCGCCCAGAACCTCCAGCTCGTCGAGTTCACCATCCAGGAGGCCTCGCCGATGCAGGGGTACTCGCTGTCGGAACTGGAACTGCCCGCCGATTCGCGGCTGCTCGCCCACGGCAAGGGCGACGCCCCGCTCTCGGTTCCCGACCCCGACGAAACGCTCGAAACCGGCGACAGAGTCGTGATACTCGCCGACTTCGGAACGCTCTCGGACGTCCGCAGCATCGTGGTCGGCGAGTCCGGCCGCGCGACTGCGCTCGGAGGTGCCTGATATGGTTACTGCATACGTGATGGTCAAAGCTCACACCGGAGACGCGGACCGCCTGAAAGACGAGATCGAAGCCGTCGCCGGCGTCGTCGAAGCCCACATCGTCGCCGGCGACGTCGACCTCATCGCGAAGGTCGACGTCGAGACCCCGGCCGAGGTCAAGGACGTGGCGGCGACACACATCCAGGACATCGAGGGCGTCGAGAACACGCAGACGTACATCGCGATGGACTGACCGCCCGCTCGGACCCCTTCTCACGAGCCGACTACAGCGGCGTCCCGCCGCGGCTCCCCTCGCTCGCCCCGCTGCTCGCCGAGTCCAGTAGTTCTGCGACGACTCCGACGTAGTCGTAGCCGGGCACGATTCCCTCGACGTACGTCCCCTCGACGTACTCGACGAAGGTCTTCGCGACGTCCGCGGCCTGCCGCTCGCCGCCGAGGGCGAACCGGAACGTGACGACCACCTCGTCGCCGTCTTGGGCCACGTCGTACTCGTCCAGTTCGACGGCAGTCCGGGTCGCCTTCGGCGCGTCTTCCAGCCGTCGCTCCAGCGTGTCGAACCAGCCGTCGGCGACGGCGTCGCCCACCTCGTCCTCGGTCGCGGCCTGCAGCGTCGGCGCGCGGACCGTCACCTCGTAGGCGGTCCGCCAGTCCTCGCCCTCGGCCGCGGTCACGCGGCCGTCGAAGCTCGTCGTCTGCACGGCGTAGCCGTCGTCGTCCGCCGCGAGCGCGTCGTGTCGGTCGAAGGCCGCCGCAACGTCGTCTGGCACGTCGGTCATGCCGTTTCAGTAGGCCGTTGGGCTGGAAAAACGCATCGCGTTGTCTCGGGCCACGACAAATCAGGCAGTATTGGGCACGTACCACAGTCGCCACTCGGTAGCCTCCTGATACCACAGCGAATGTGTCACCGACAGACCGTTTGCCACAGTGTGTGGGTGACGCGTCGAGCCAGTCTCTCTCGGTGGGTGTCGCGACCTGTGACGACACGGCGGTTCGACCCGCCCGCATCGCTGCTCGCGGAATCTCTCGGGGCAGATTGCGAGGGCTGGGATTCGAACCGAACTCAGACGTGCTCGCTCCGCTGCGCGCGACTGATAGGCTTCGAATCACCAGCCAGACGAATCGGTGCGACGCGGGATTCGCGTCGCACACGCATGCGAGGGCTGGGATTCGAACCCAGGGACCCCTACGGGAGCGGGTCTTAAGCCCGGCCGTCTCACGACGGCCACTTGTGACACGCCCGCTTACATCCGATTAGTTCGCCGCCGGATTCCTCCGGCCTTAACCAAACCAATGGTGCGTTCAAACATAAATCCCACCGGAGACGGGCAATGCACACCATCCATTGAATTGGTTCTAAAAACGGGAAATTGATGAAATAATAGGGGACACAAAAGTTGATACCGTCATTCGGATTGTGTATCCAGATAATACACCTCGGAAAACATCGGGAAGGAGGCGGCCGGTTAGAACATCAATCTTTGACCGATTTCGAATATAACGTTAGTCCGCGATAGAATTTGTTGTATTTCCGTGAAATCCAATAGCGTCGTTAACCGCGACTTGGAGGGAACGATTTCGGACAGAATTGTACTTCTTGGGATAGCCACCCTGCCACCGTCTGGTGGTTGTTACAATTATGGCCCGCGGGTCGTACGATACTCTGAGTTTGGACTCAATTGTAAGAATCAGTTCTGATATGTGGGTGGGCAGATTTTTAAATTCCGATAGAAGCAATAAGTTGTGAAAAGTTGCTCAAACTGTGGCGAGGAAATAGATGCTGGTAGTGACTACTGTCCGGACTGTGGTACAGAATTAACGCAGAGTAACCCACCAAAGTCAGAGGCATTTCTGGAAAAATATGGTGCCGAACCGCTTCCGCTTGCAAGTGAACGGGGTGAAATGATAACTCTCTATGCAAAACTCCTTGCAAGCATCCCCATCTTTGGTGGAATAATGAAATTCTTCTCAGGTATCAGCTTCTGGTGCTACTCAATCTGGCTAAAAATATTCACCGTGATTACTCTGGGCGCTGATGTTACAAAACGGTTCAAAGCCGACTTCAATTACCTAAAAGACAACTTCTACAGTGGATATAACGGGAGCGAAAATCCTCCTGAGCCACCTCAATAGAGTAATTTGTGACATCAGATACATCTGGACCAGATAAAAAGACCTACTGTAGTAATTGTGGCGAGCTGTTAGCTACGACAGCAAATTATTGCACTGAGTGTGGTACAGGGCAAACAGTAAAGACAGCGGCATCAACAGACACCGAATCGGGCGGGTTTAGTAGTTGGGCGATTGGGTTTGTACCCGGTTCAACATTAAGAAACATTCTTATAGCATTCTCATATTTGGTTTTTTATTTTGTTGGAATCCCACTTCTTTTGTATGGATATTGGAATCGAGGGGGGAAATACAAGGAGAGGACATATTCTCTTCTCGGGGCCCTCTGTATCGGTCTCGTTGGGACCATTTTTCTGGCAGCAATTATTGGTATCGCAGTCGGGCCAGTAGAGGATACAAGTACATCTCAGGGTATTGAACCCACATCAACACCAGAACCCGTTCCTGAATTCAGTGTGAGAATTAGTTATAGTGGCTCTTGGCAAGGTGCTCTTAGCGTAACTGGTGGCGGCTCAAGCCAATCAGAATCAATTTCTGGCTCAGGAACAGAATCAATTGAGATTACTGGTGATGTGGATATAATATCAGTAAATGCCCAAAAGCAAGATGACAGTTCTTCTGATATTACAGTCCAAATCCTCAATGACGGAGGGGTTGTCTCTGAAGCCAGTACTTCATCCGCTTACGGTGTTGCCCAAACAAGTCAATCGTTCTATTAATATTTGACCGATTGTAAACATCGGGAAGGAGCCGGCCGGTTAGAACATCAATCTTTGACCGGGTTCGGATATAACGTTAGTCCGCGATAGAATTTGTTGTATTTTCCTGAAATCCACTATAGTTCTGCGATGGTGGACGCGATTGTACCCGGCTGGCAACTGATGGAGGGGAATGACTGTCTTGGTCACTTGGTACTGTAAACATCGGGAAGGGCGGCAACCCCAGCTAAAACATCAATTCTTTGTAGTGTCCAATTTGTAAGGTCACCGGTGCAGAATTTTCCCAGATTCATCGATTCTATTCGGAGAAAATAAATAGCACTGCCCCTGACATTGGTCGAATAATAGTACGCAATCTTACTATTTTGTTCTATTACAATAGTCAGATTTCATAACTGTCACTCTGTATTGGGCTGGTGACCATGGTGACCATGGTGACCATAGTGACCTCAACTGACCTTCATACGGGCTCATCAGGAAAGTGCTGGGTTTATAGTAACAAAACTAATATTAATCCGACTGTGTGAAGGCAGTCAGATAGTGCCTTGTCCAATCAAATTTGAATCACAATGCTCGCGTCCTACTTCCTCATCAATTCTAAGGCCCTTCATAGCGTCCTCAGTCCATTCAAATATTTTCTGAGTGGGATACATCGTTTGGGTGAACAAATCGACTGAGCCCCCTCTCACACCCTTCTATTTTCCAACCAAGTAAACCGGTAGATTGTCGCCTTAGTCTCCTCTACAGGGTGTTCGTACTGGCTCCCTTGCTGTTACAAGTATATCTAACCACGTACTCTGTTTCAATACTGTTTCACAGTGCTGTTGTAGGAGAGGGTATGAGCGACCTTCCCGATGTTATCAGGACACATCACAGTACATATCACAGTACAATATCTACTGTAATACAGTACTGTTCTATAGTACTGTTATACTGTAAGGAACTTCAGGTCACCGAAGTCCGTGTGGTCACCGAGAAATCCCTCGTCTGAATAGTCCATCTCTACCTGCTTTTGTTATCTAAATCTTATACTTTAGGGCAGAATTTAGTATAAGAATTATTATTTGTCGCCGCTCGAACTCCATTAATACTGACCATAGAACCTCTGGTCAGTTGAACAACCTCATAGGACTTCTCCGTCGTCGCCCTTCCCGATGTTCCCAGTGGCTTGATTCTGGTGCGAACCGACAATAAACCTAACCGAAGTAAGGGGAACAGGAAAATCAGACGGCAGATAGTTTGACGCGTTGGTGACCTTGGCAACAGGCGAAGTCAGCTGTACCTGTCTGCAATCCAGACAGAGAGCCCAGAAAGCATGGAAGCTACACTCGTAGTGTGGCCCCATTAACTCGAAGCCATTTGCGCCTTTCACGATAGTCTGGGACGAGAGTTCCGACTGTATTCCAAAAAGAATCAGAGTGTTCGGCGTGCTTGAAATGGGCAAGCTCGTGTGCAATCACGTAATCCTGAATCTTTCGAGGTGCAAGAATGAGTCGCCAATGGAGGGTCACTTGGTCATCTTGAAACTCTCCCCAGCGGCGATGTAATTTCAGAACCTCGACTGAGACATCGGTAGCACCGAGCTAGTTCTTGAACCGACCTGCACGTCCAGGTAACTTGTTGCTGGCCCGTCGAGTATACCTGTCTATCACTGTCTGGCGTTTTCGCTGGACAGTAGTCTCATTGGCAGTCGGAACAGTAAGTTACGACGAGAGACTACAGTCCGTTCGTGAGCTTGTCGTGGAGGACTTTCTGTGCTCCTTCGTTCGCATCGGCGTCCTGAAGCGCCTGATACACCGTGCGAACTTCCTCGGGTTTCAACGTGTACCCGCCCTGCTCGGTAATCGACGGGCCGCCGTCGTTCCAGACCGTCTCTGTCAGGACTTCGTTCTCGATTTCACGTTGCTCTCGCTGCGTCGTTGCGGTCCGGTGCTTCTCGATGAGTTCAGCGATGCGGTTCGAATCGAACTCCGGTATGCTATCTTCGGACATTGTTACCCCATCTTGTTTAGCGCGTCTCTGCGGTCCTCAACGGGAGCCGCGTCGTACTTCGTGGTCGTCTGCACGCTCTTGTGTCGCAGTTGGGCTTTTGCCGCCGCCAAGTCCTCCTCACGAGTCATGTACGTCCCGACAGAGTGACGAATCGTGTACCATGACATCTGCCGGTTCTCTATCTCGATGTCGGTCTGTTCGCAGAGTCGGTGAAGGAGCCGCCGGAGGGAGTTGGGACCATACGGATTCCCTTCTCTCGTAAGCCAGAGCGCGTCTGTGTCGTCGTAGTGGCCGTACATCTCTCGCTCTGCTATCCACCGCTCCAGCGCGTCCGCAGTTCGCTCTGAGAGGCTTACAGGCCAGTTGTCCACGTTCTTCGTCGAGTCTTCGACCGGGATACGGAGCATCTTGTTGTCGATATCCACCCACGATACCTTTGCCCGGCCAACTTCGGCAGGCCGGAGTCCCGCGTCCAGGCTCGTCCACACTATCGTCGTGAATTTCCAGCCGTTCACCTTGTCCCAGTCAGTGGGGACTACGTCTTCGAGTGGTTTGCGGAGTCGTTGAGCAACGTGCTTTTTCCACCGCGTCCGAGCCTCGGGACTGAGCGAGTCGTAGGCGGGGATGTTCCCGTAGTTGAGCGCGGCTTGTCGCAGTTGCTTTCGTTCTTCCACACTGAGGAAGTCGCGCGGCTGAACGTTGGTGTCTTTCGAGATGGACAGTTCCGGTTCCCATTCATCTTCGCCGAATTTGTGGTGTCGCCACTTGAAATAACGATTCAGCGCGTCTCGGGTATTCGCCATGTGCGTACTGCTATAGTCCCCATAAGCGAGGTGTCGCATGTACGCGTCCGCGTGGTCGTGACTGACCGGCATCGTGTATCCGTTTTCTTCTTGCCACACCCATCGGTCGAACTTCCCACACCGGTAAGCTGTCCTATACACAGTATCCTCAGCATACCCTTCAATCGCGTCGGGATTTTTGCCAAAAATTGCCAACCACTCGATGAAGTTCTCCCGGTGACTTTCGTAGTCCATGCGTTGCTTCTCGTTGAGAAACTCTGCGTTTGCTTCTGGGACGAGTGCGGGGTCGGAGTCACTCATTGTGACCCTCCGCGAGCCAATCCAGTCGAGTCGGGGCCTGCACACTTCCCAACACCGTCGCAGTCTTGCGATTTCGGCCGTTCAATCCAATCGAGTCGGGGCTATAGTTGTGGTCCGTCATGTTTGGACGGCCGGAAAAATCGCATGACGGCGAAGCCGTCAGATGCGAGGGCTGGGATTCGAACCCAGGGACCCCTACGGGAGCGGGTCTTAAGCCCACCGCCTTTGGCCAGGCTCGGCTACCCTCGCGCAGGTCGAACTCTGCGGTGGCCCGGGAATGGTCCTTTCGATTTTCCGGTGATAACTCCCGAACATGTGTCCGGCCGCACATATTATCCAAATCTCCGATTAAGCGGCAGTATACGCCCCACGAATCGGGAGCTGTCGAGATATAACGAGAAAACAACCTAGCCATTTATTACAGCTACACTTCACGATGGCTCTGTGCTATATTGACAATGACCGTGCCTGAACGTCCCTCACGAGATGGTGTATCACGACGAACCCTGTTGCGCGCTGTCGCGGGCGGTACCGCCGCGTCGCTGCTGGCCGGCTGTCAAGGCTCGACCGACAGCGGCGGGTCCGGAAACGGCGAGAGCGGCGGCTCGCGCCTCCGACTCGCCCAGGCGAAATCGCCGGTCGAGTTCGACCCCATCGTCCTGAACGACGTCCCCTCCGACGAGGTGGCGATGATGCTGTTCGACCCGCTGTACGCGTACAACGAGGACGGGACCGAGATCACGCCGGCGGTCGCCGCAGAGATGCCGACGGTCGAGCGGGGCGGCCAGCGCTGGATCGTCCCCTTGAACACCGACGTGACGTTCCAGAACGGTGAGACGGTCACCGCCGAGGACGTGAAACACACGTTCCTCGCGCCGGTCGAGGAGGAGACGGAGAACGCGGGCGAGGTCAACATGATCGACTCCGTGACGCTGGTCGACGAGTCGACCGTCCAGTTCGACCTCAAGTACCAGTTCGGCGCGTTCAAGCAGTACATGACGCGCGACGTCGTCCCCAAGAGCGTCCGGACGGAGGACAAGGAGGCGTTCAACAAGGAGGACCCGGTCGGTTCGGGCCCGTTCACGCTCGAGAGCTGGACGGAAGGCGAGTCCGTCGTCCTCTCGCGGTGGGAGGACTACTGGGGCGACCCGATGCCGAACGTCTCGACGCTGGAGTTCGTCCCCGTCGAGGAGCCGACGACCCGCATCACGACCCTCAAGAACGGGAAGAACGACGTGGTCAAGAGCATCCCGCCGAAGTCCTGGCAGACCGTCGAGGGCATGGAGAACGCGGCCATCCAGTCGGCGCTGGGCATGAGCTACTTCTACCTCGCGTTCAACTGCAACGAGGGCCCGACCGCGGACCCGGCGGTTCGGAAGGCCATCGACCAGACGTTCTCGATGCAGACCGCCGTCGAGCGGTTCGTCGAGCCGTCCGGCGTCCGCGCCGTCTCGCCGATTCCGGAGACGCTGGCGGAGGCGTGGGAGTTCCCGGTCGACGAGTGGGCGGACCTCGGGAGCGAGAAGGACGTGGACGCCGCCAAAGCGACCCTCGACGACAGCGACAGCGTCCCCGACGACTGGCAGGCCACCATCATCGTCCCACCGGACGACAAGCGCGAACAGATCGGCACGTCGGTCGCCAACGGCATCAAGGAGGCGGGCTACGGCGCGTCCGTCCAGCGCCTCGACTGGGGCGCGTTCCTCGATAAGTACGTCTCCGGCAAGGCGGGCGACTACAACATGTTCACGCTCGGCTGGTCCGGCTCGCCCGACCCGGACACGTTCATGTACTTCCTGTTCGCCCAGGAGCAGATCGGCGTCACGAACGGGACGTACTACCGCAACGACGAGGTGGACTCGGCCATCATGAACGCCCGGCAGTCGACCGACCGCGAGGAGCGCCGCGACCTGTACGTCTCGGCCGTCGAGACCATTCTGCAAGAGCGGCCGCACATCCCCGCCTACACGCTGAAAAACAGCTTCGGCGTCCGCAGCCGGGTCGAGGACTTCCTCGCGCACCCCATCGACCAGTTCTCCATCGTCAGCGACTACAACAACGCCTCGATCCAGTAGGTCGGACCGAGGAATCTATCGAACATGAGTCTCATACGCTATTCCACCAGACGCGTCCTGCAGGCGATTCCCGTGCTCCTCGGCGTCGTCGCCATCACGTTCGCGCTCATCAACGCCGCGCCGGGCAACCCCGTCGAGATCATGCTCGGGCCGTCGCCGAACCAGGCCGCCGTCGAGACGCTCAAGGCCAAGTACGGCCTGGACCAGCCGATTCACGTTCGGTTCTGGAAGTACCTCGTCAACCTCGTCCAGCTGGACATGGGCCGGAGCATCTACTACGACGCGCCCGTGACGACGAAGATCGCCCAGCGGCTCCCGGCGACCCTGCTGTTGATGGGATCGAGCTTCGCCTTCGCCATCGCCGCGGCGGTCCCGCTCGGCGTCGTCTCGGCGAAGCGCCGCAACAAGCCGGCCGACCACCTCACGCGCATCGTCTCGCTCGTCGGCGTGAGCACCCCGTCGTTCTGGATCGGGCTCGTCCTCATCATCGCCTTCTCGTTTCACCTCGGCGTGTTGCCCGCGACGAACCTCGTGATGCCGTGGGCACCGCCCTCCGCCGTCGCCGGCGCGAGCACTCGCCTCGGCGTGCTGGTCGTCGCGGGCGAGCACCTCCTGCTCCCGATGCTGTCGCTCGGGACGCTCCAGATGGCGGCGATCACGCGCATCGAGCGCTCCTCGATGCTGGAAGTGCTGTCCGACGACTACGTCCGCCTCGCCCGCGCCTACGGAGTGAAAGAGCGGACCATCCTCCGGAAGCACGCGTTCCGGAACGCACAGCTCCCGGTCATCACCATCGTCGGCCTCCAGCTGACGACGGCCATCGGCGGCGCGGTGCTGACCGAGACGGTGTTCGAGATCAACGGCATGGGGCGGCTCATCGTGAGTTCCATCTCCAGGCAGGACTTCCCGGTGGTGATGGGGACGACGCTGGTGTTCGCGTTCGTGTTCGTCGTCGGCGTCATCCTCACGGACATCTCGTACGCGTACGTCGACCCGCGGGTCTCGTACGGTGATCAGGAGTAACTATGGCTACGTCACATTCAGATTCGGAGACGATCGGAAGCGAGTCGGTGGAGAACGTCGAGCAGTCGAGCGAGTCCGTCGAGGCTCGTGTGGGCTGGCGCTACACGCTCGCGCAGGTCCGCGAGGACCCGACGGCATTCGGCGGCTTCCTGGTCATCGTCGCCGCCACCGTCGTCGCCATCGTGACGACCATCGACGCCGTGGTCTTCGAGTTCCTCGCGCAGTACCAGGTGTTCGCCCAGTTCGGCGTCGAGAAGTACTGGCTCGCCAAGACCGTCTGGATGAGCCCCATCCAGGAGTCCGCGGACACGACGGCGCTGCTGCCCCCGGTCGGCATCGAGAACGCCTACGGGCAGGGGACCTGGGCGCATCCGCTCGGGACCGACGACCGCGGCCGCGACATCCTGTTGCGGCTCGTTTACGGCACGCGCATCGCCATCATGGTCGGCGTGCTCGCGACCGCCATCGGGCTGGTCGGCGGGATGCTCGTCGGCGCGGTGTCGGGCTACTACGGCGGCTGGGTCGACGACGTGCTGATGCGGCTGGCCGAGACCCTCTACGCCATTCCCTTCCTCGTGCTCGTGCTCGCGTTCATCGCCGCCTTCGGCCGGAGCATCACGTTCGCGATGATCGGCGTCGGCGTCGCCTCCATCCCGAAGTTCGCCCGTCTCATCCGCTCGCGCGTCGTCAGCGTCCGCGAAGACGAGTACGTCGAGGCGGCGAAAGCCGCCGGCGTTCGCGACCGGAACATCATCCTCCGACACGTCATCCCGAACAGCTTCGCGCCGGTGCTGGTCCAGGCGACCCTCCAGGTCGGCACCGCCATCATCATCATCGCCGGGCTCTCGTTCCTCGGATTCGGCATCCAGCCGCCGACGCCGTCCTGGGGCCAGATGCTCTCCGTCTCCCGCGACCACATGATCGCAGACCCGTGGTTCAGCATCTGGCCGGGGCTGTGCATCCTCGTCACGGTGGTCGCGTTCAACATGTTCGGCGACGGCCTCAGAGACGCCCTCGACCCCCGACTCGACAACTGACAATGTCCGATCCACTCCTCCGCGTCGACGATCTGCAGGTACAGTTCTTCACCGAGGACGGCGTCGTCCGCGCCGTCGACGGCATCAGCTTCGACGTCCACGAGGGCGAACTGGTCGGCCTCGTGGGCGAGTCCGGCGCCGGCAAGAGCGTCGCCGTCTCGGCGATCATGCGGCTCGTCGAGTCCCCCGGGAAAATCGTCGGTGGCCGCATCGAGTTCGACGGCGAGACGCTCATCGAGGTCGAGACCGGTCCCGACGGCGACCCGTACCGGACCGAGGCGACGATTCCGGACGGCGAACTCCGCGAGCGCATCCGCGGCCGGGAGATCGCCATCATCTTTCAGGACCCGATGGAGTCGCTCAACCCGGTGTTCACCGTCGGCGGCCAGCTCCGGGAGTTCATCGAGCTCAACCGCGACCTCTCCGAGCGCGAGGCCCGCGAGGAGGCGGTGTCGATGCTCCGGGAGGTCGGCATCCCCGAGCCCGAGGCCCGCTACGGCGACTACCCCCACCAGTTCTCCGGCGGGATGCGCCAGCGGGTCCTCATCGCGATGGCGCTGGCCTGCGAGCCGTCGCTCATCATCGCCGACGAGCCGACCACCGCGCTCGACGTGACCGTCGAGGCCCAGATACTCGACCTCGTCGAGGACCTCCAGGACCGCTACGGGACCAGTTTCGTCTGGGTGACCCACGACATGGGCGTCGTCGCCGAAATCTGCGACCGCGTGAACGTAATGTACCTCGGCGAAATCGTGGAACAGGCCCCGGTCGACGACCTGTTCTACGAGACGAAACATCCCTACACGACGGCGTTGCTCGAATCAGTGCCACGGCCCGACCAGACCGTCGAGGAACTGAACCCGATCAAGGGGGTGATGCCGGAGGCCATCGATCCGCCCGCAGGCTGTCGGTTCCACACGCGCTGTCCGGCGGCCCGCGAGGCCTGTACGACGACGAACCCCGACTGCCGGGAGGTGGGCGACGGCGACCAGCCACACCGCGCCGCCTGCATCAAACACGACGCCTTCGAGGCGGCGTACAACGGCTCGCCGCCGCTCGACGCGGCCGCCCAGCAGGGGTTCGACGTGTCGCTCTCGGGCGGTGAGACCGATGACTGAGCGCGCCGCCGCTGCCACCGAGGGCGTCGACAGCGTGGGCTTCGGCGACCCGCTCGTCGAGATACAGAACGTCAGCAAGTACTTCCCGACCGACGAGGGTCTGTTCTCCTGGCTCTCCGTGAACCGCGACGCCGACGGACTGCCGGTCGAGACCGGCCGCGAGTGGGTCAAGGCGGTCGAAGACGTCTCCTTCACCATCCGCAAGGGCGAGACGCTCGGGCTGGTCGGCGAGTCCGGATGCGGAAAGAGCACGCTCGCCCGGACGATCCTCCGCCTGCTGGAACCGACCGAGGGGAGCATCTACTTCAAGGGCCGCGACCTCGCGGACCTCTCCGGCGAGAAGCTCCGCAACACCCGCAAGGACGTGCAGATGATATTCCAGGACCCGCAGTCCTCGCTCGACCCGCGGATGAAGGTCGGGAAGATCGTCGAGGAGCCGATGCAGGCCCACGGGTTGCTCGACGCCGAGGGCCGGGCCGCCCGGGCGCAGGAACTGCTGGAGAAGGTCGGGCTCGACCCCCAGCACTACAACCGCTACCCGCACGCCTTCTCGGGCGGCCAGCGCCAGCGCATCAACCTCGCGCGGGCGCTGTCGGTCAATCCCGACTTCGTCGTCTGCGACGAGCCGGTGAGCGCGCTGGACGTGTCGATACAGGCGCAGGTGCTCAACACCATGCGGGACCTCCAGGAGGAGTTCGGCCTCACCTACCTGTTCATCGCCCACGACCTCTCGGTCATCAGGCACATCTCCGACCGCGTCGCGGTGATGTACCTCGGGCAGCTGGTCGAACTGGCCGACAAGCGGGAGCTGTTCGAGAACCCGTCACACCCCTACACGCAGGCGTTGCTGGACTCGATTCCCGTCCCGGACCCGCGGGCGGACGGCCGCCGCGGCGTCCTGGAGGGCGACGTGCCCTCGCCCATCCAGCCGCCGTCGGGCTGTCGGTTCCGCACGCGCTGTCCGAAGCTCATCGCGCCCGCCGAGTACGACCTCTCCGACGAGGCGTGGGACCGCGTCCGCGCGTTCATGCGGCACGTGAAGCGCCGCGACTTCACGGAGACGGACCCCGAGGCCGTCCGCCGGCGGTACTTCGACGGGCACGTTCCCGGCGGCAGCGCCGGGGACGTGGTCTCGGCGGCCATCGACGACATCGCCGCCGACGACTGGGACGACGCGACCGAACGGCTCCAGGAGGCGTTCGCGGAACAGAGCGTCTGCGCTCGGGAGGAACCCGACTACGAGGTCGACCCCGAGTACGGGACCGACCGCCACACGGCCGCCTGTCACCTGCACCGAGAGTGAGACGGCGGTTCGGAAGCGGCGGTCGGCGCCCTCTCGCTACCAGTCGACCGACAGCGTGCCGTCGCCGTTCGGGTCGGGCGCGATTTCCTCGTTCGTCCGGCGGTCGACGACGTGGATGATGCCGCGGTCCTTCTTGGCCGGGCAGGCCTCGGCGGCCGCGACGTTGTGGTCCAGGTCCTCCTCGCCGAAGAAGTAGGTCTCGGGCCTGGCGATGCCGGTGTCGAGGTCGAGCGTCCAGTTGCGCGACTTCTCGGCGCACTTGCCCGCGCCGAAGCACTTGTTCGCCTCGAAGATGAGCTTGTAGGGCTTCTCCTCGACGGGCGGGGCGTCCTGCTCGCCGACCTCGCTCGGGTCGATCGGATCGTCCGCGTCTGCCATTACCCGCCGTTCGGACCGGACGGCCTTTCGATTGTCGGTCGCCGCCCGACTCGCCTCGTCCGACTCACTCGACGACTGCGACGGGGTCGCCGACGGCGAGCGTCTCCCCGCGGTCGGCCTCGGGGACGCGCCCGATGAGCATCAGCGTGTAGAAGTGGTCGAACGCGTCGCGGTCGGCCCACTCGGGGAACGTCTCCTCGCGGCGCTCGATGAAGCGCGTCCGGAAGTCCGGCGTCTCCTCGCCGGTGTCGGGGTCGCGCTGGGGGACGACACAGCGGCCACAGGGCGTGACGCCCTCGATGCGGACGCCGCCGGCCTCGAACGCCGGCGCGTCGGCCCCCACGAAGCGGTCCTCCCAGAACGCCGGGACGCCGCCCACCTCGACGTTCGCCCGCATCCGGCGGCGCAGGCCGTCGACGGTCACGTCGTCGAACCACCCGGCGACGGTCTCGAGCGTCGCAGTGCTGATGACCGACGGCCCCATCTCCCGGCGGTCCACGTAGCCAAGCGAATCGTCGCGCTCGACGGTCAGGTCCACGTCGAAGAACGCGCCGAGCCAGTCGGCCGCCCGCTCGCGACCCGCCTCCTCGCGGAGCGCGAACGTCTCCCGGCCGTCGGCGTGCTCGACGGTCAGCACGCCGCTGTCCGGGTCGAACGCGGTGTCGAGGTCGTGGACGCGGTCGGTCCGCTTGCCGTTGACGACCTCGCCCGCGTCGTCGAACAGCGCGAACTCGCGGTCGTGGGCGAGCGTGCCGCCCGGCCGTATCGATGCCGATTCGAAGTCCATGCCGTCCAGCGCCTTGACAGGGTAGACGGTGAGTCGCTCGACGTGTGCCACTGTCGGACCCTTCTCGCGCCGACGGTATAGCCGTGCCCGATTCCGCCGCGCTCGGTGCGGGGCGATACGCGTTTGAGTCTCCCGGACATATGACAACTAATGGCACGGACAGCGACCGTCGTCCTGGCGCTCGCCATCGCGTGCGCCGGCTGTGCGGGTTTCGTCGGCGAGGACGTGGAGACGGTCACCCCGGCTCCGGTTCCGACCCCGGGGGCGGCGTATCCGCCCGGGGTGAGCGAGGACGGCGTGGTCGCACCCGCCCTCGGGAGCGCTCACGCACGCTCGCTCGCGGAGCGGAACTACACGCTGGTTCACCGTCAGCGGGTCACCGATCGCAACGGGACGCTCCTCCGTCGGTCGAACCACACCCGCTGGGTGGCGCGCAACGCCACGGAGTACGCGGGCCGCTTCAATCAGACCAGCCGGGCCGTCCGGTCACGGACCGCGCGCTTCGACTACTGGACGAACGGGTCCGTCGTCGCCGTCCGGTACGACGAGCGGATCAATCGGCCCCAGATCGTCCGATGGGAGGTCCAGGACGCCGGTCCCGTGGCCGACCTCCCGGACAGACGGACGATACAGGGCGTCGCGGCAGCGGTCGACCTGTCCGTCGCCGAGCGGGGGGCCTCGGGCGACGTCATTCTCGTCGGCCACCGCTTCGTCCGCCCCGACCGGCTCGTGACGCCGCTGTTCGTCGACGAACCGACCAACGTCTCCGCCCAACTGCGCGTCGGTCCGGACGGGACTGTCGAAGCGCTGCGGCTGGTGTTCGACGCCGAACGGGGTCGAGAATCGGTACGGGTCACCCAGGACATCCGCGTGCGCAACGTCGGCTCGACGACCGTCTCGCGGCCCGACTGGGTCGGAAACGCGACGGAGCGGTCTGTCTGACGACCAGATTCGGATACTGCCGAGCGACCGGTGCGTCAGGCTGTCAACCGACCGACCGCGGGTAGAACGCGCTGGTAGCCGAGCATGTAGACCCCGGCGTACAGCAGGACGAGTCCCATGTAGAGCTCCCAGAGGCCGAACGCCGAGACGCCGGCCGATAGCTCACTGAGCGCGGCCTGTTCGGTGAGCGTGCCGCCGGCGGTGAACGCGGTCGCGAGCAGCGCCGACAGCAGCAGTTCGAGTAGCTCCGGAAGCGTTTCTGAGCCGACCATCTCTGCGAGAGAGCAGTGGAAACGCGGTTGTAGCTCTTTCGGTTCGAGTGGAAAGCGCTTAGTGAGCGAGCGCGAATCTCGCCACATGGCACAGAACTGGACCGCCGACTACGCGACGATGGCGAAGCGAGGATTCATGCTCGGTGCCGGGCTGTTCCTGCTCGCCGCGGCCGTCGAAATCGGGGGCCACACCCTCGGAACGATTCCCACGTGGGGCAACACGCTGTTGGTCGACATGGAGATTCTCGGCATCGCGGTCGGACTGCTCTCGCCGCTGCTGTTCGGCGTTGTCCTTCCGCTGACGGAGTGACAGATTCGAAAAGCGCAGTTCGGGCGACGGCGTGAGCGAGCCTGCGTCGTCTGCGGTCGGTCGCGGTGGCACCTGTCTCCGCGAGCCGTTCGAGCGCCTCGATAACTGCTCGACGCGCCTGGCCGGGTTCTCGATAGTCTGACGGCGTCGCCGTCAGGGTCCGAGAGCGGCCTCAGGCCAACTTCTCGATGTTCTCGACGATCTTGTCGGCGAACTCGCTGGTGGCGAGCTTGTTGCCGCCCTCGATCTGGCGTTCCAGGTCGTAGGTCACGTCACCCGAGGAGATGGTCTCCTCGACGGCGTCACGGACGAGCTGGCCGGCGTCCTTCCAGCCCATGTACTCGAGCATGAGCCGGCCGGAGAGGATCATCGCGGTCGGGTTGACCTTGTCCTCGCCGGCGTACTTCGGCGCGGAGCCGTGGACCGGCTCGGCGAGACAGCGGGCCTCGCCGAAGTTCGCGCCGGGCGCGATGCCGAGGCCGCCGATCTGGGCGCCTGCGGCGTCGGACATGTAGTCGCCGTTGAGGTTCATCGTCGCGATGACGTCGTACTCGTCGGTGCGAGTCAGGAGCTGCTGGAGCATGTTGTCGGCGATGCGGTCGTTGACGACGATGGTGCCCTCGGGCTGTTCGCCGTCGTACTCGTCCCAGAGCTCGTCCTCGGTGATGACGTCCTCGCCGTACTCTTCTTCGGCGACCTCGTAGCCCCAGTCACGGAACGCGCCCTCGGTGAACTTCATGATGTTGCCCTTGTGGACGAGCGTGACCGTCTCCTTGTCCTCCTCGATGGCGTAGTCGATGGCCTCGCGGACGAGGCGCTTGGTGCCGAACTCCGTAATCGGCTTGATGCCGATGCCGACCGGTCCGTCGTGGATGGTGCTGTCGAAGCCCATCTCGTCTTCGACGAACTCCTTGACCTCCTCGACTTCGTCGGTGCCGGCCTCCCACTCGATGCCGGCGTAGACGTCTTCGGTGTTCTCCCGGAAGGTGATCATGTCCATCTCCTCGGGGTTCTTGACGGGCGAGGGGACGCCCTCGATGTGGTAGGTCGGGCGCACGTTCGCGTAGAGGTCGAGTGTCTTGCGGAGCGCGACGTTCAGCGACCGGAAGCCGGCGCCGACGGGCGTCGTCAGCGGGCCCTTGATGGCGACGTTGAACTCCTTGATGGCCTCGACGGTGTCGTCGGGCAGGTTCTCGTCGTACATGTCGCGGGCGGACTCGCCGGCGTAGACGCGCATCCACGAGATGTCGCGGCCGGTGGCGTTCGCAGCGGCCTCGAGCACCTTCTGGGCCGCCGGACCGACGTCGGTCCCGATGCCGTCCCCGTGGATGATGGGGATGATCGGGTTCTCCGGCACGTCGAGTTCGTTGTCGTCTGTGACCTCGATCTGCTGGCCCTCGTCGGGCACCTCCACTTTGTCGTAGTCGTAGCCCATATTCCGCCCATCGATAGTCGCCCCTAAAGGAGTGCCGCTTTGCGCATCCTTTGGTAACAAATATCATTAATAATCGTTCTGTTGCGTGATTCGGGAGACAGCGCTTCTGTCGGGGCTGTTTTCGAGGGGCGAATCGAATGGGTCGCGGCCCGGTTTCGACTGCGGTCGGACGGCATTTCGACGGTGGTCGGACGGCCGTTTGGTCGTCGCCGGGGCCGTCGAATCGGCCCGGACGCCAGAGGGAAACCCCTTTGGCCGAAAGCGACGAACCGGCGTGCATGACCGACGTGGACCTCGACGGCGAGCAGTACGAGAAGTGTCGCGAAGCGGGCGAGATACTCGCACAGGTACGCGAGGAAGCCGCGGAACGCGTCGAGGTGGGCGTCTCCCACCTCGAAGTCGCCGAGTGGGCCGAAGACAAGATCCGCGAACTCGGCGGCAAGCCCGCCTTCCCGGTGAACATCTCCATCGACGAGGAGGCGGCCCACGCCACGCCCGAGCGCGACGACGAGGCCACCTTCGGCGAGGAGATGGTCAACCTCGACATCGGCGTCCACGTCGACGGATGGCTGGCGGACACCGCCGTGACGGTCGACCTCTCGGGACAGGACGAACTCGCCGAGGCCCCGTCGGAGGCGCTGGAGGCCGCGCTAGACGTGGCCGGTCCCGGCGTCGACGTGGGGCGAATCGGCGCGGCCGTCGAGGAGGTCATCGAGGGCTACGGGTACAACCCCGTCGTGAACCTCACCGGCCACGGCCTCGGCCACTGGGAACAGCACACCGCGCCGAACATCCCGAACCGGGAGGTGGCACAGGGCGCGACGCTGAACGTGGGCGACGTGGTCGCCATCGAACCGTTCGCCACCGACGGCCGCGGCAAGGTCAAGGAGGGCTCTTCCGAGGAGATTTTCGCCCTCGAACGGGAGGGGAGCGTCCGGAACCGACAGGCGCGTCAGGTCCTCCAACAGATTACCGAGGAGTACCGCACGCTGCCGTTCGCCGCCCGCTGGCTGGACTCGCCCCGGGCGGAGATGGCGCTGCGCCGCCTGAAACAGCAGGACATCGTCCACGGCTACCCCGTGCTCAAGGAGCGCGACGGCGCGTACGTCAGCCAGAAGGAACACACCGTCATCATCACCGAAGACGGCTGCGAAGTGACGACCCGCTCGCGGTAGGTCGCGCGGACGCTGTCGGAATCGAGTCACAGCATCGTCTGCCGCGAGCGACAGCGCCACCGCTTTGTGGCGTCTGTTTGGGTGAAATGGGGGGTGTGTGGGCCGCGCGGTCGGTCACCACGCGGCGTATCGAAATGGGGTGTGGTGGAAATTGGGGGTGTGTAGGCCACGCAGTCCACGACCACGTGGCGTACTGAAATCGGGGTGGGGGTGGTGTGGGATGGTCAGGCGTTGTTCATCCGCGTGCTCGTGGTGGTGCCACAGACCTGGCACTCGCTGACCCGATACGGTTCCCGGGAGAACTCCGCGTTCTCGGGCTCGGTGCTCTCCGTCTGGATCTGGACACGCACGGCGTGGGGTGTCTCTCTGTCACACGTTGAACACGCTTCGGCCATGTCGACGCCGTCGTTAGTCGCTGCCATCCCGTCTCTTCCTACCTCGATAGACCGCATAAAAACCCCCATCCGTTGAGGTCCGTTCAGCACCGTTTATCGACAGATGGGAGTCGGATATGGCCCAGATACGAGATTAGACAGGTGTAGAACGTTTAATACCGCTTCTCGACGCCTCAAATACGAAGTAACTCCGTGAACGGCCAATGGGTTTATATAGGAGGTTATCCCGCTCCCTCGAAGCCGTTTTTGCCGAGGGCCCGGTGGGGTCGGCATGGACAAGGTGTTCGCGCCGTGGCGCATCGAGTGGGTCGAACGCGAAGAGGCCTCTCCCGATGTCGACTGCGTCTTCTGTGCGTTCGAGACGGCCGACGAGGACCGAGCGAACAACGTCGTGGCGCGAAGCGACCGCGCGTTCGTCCTGCTCAACAACTACCCGTACAACCCCGGCCACGCGATGGTCATCCCCCACGACCACACCGGCGACTACGGCGACCTCGACGACGAGACGTTGCTCGACCACGCGCGGCTGAAACAGCGGACGTTCGACGCACTGGAGGCGGCGCTCGACCCTGACGCGTTCAACGCCGGCCTGAACCTCGGCGGCTCGGCGGCCGGCGGCTCCATCGACGACCACCTCCACACCCACGTCGTGCCCCGCTGGGAGGGCGACACGAACTTCATGCCAGTCGTCAGCGACACCAAGGTGATCGTCGAGGCCGTCGAGGACACATACGAGCGCCTCCACGAAGCCTTCGCCGAGCAGGCGGGAACCACGGTCGTCGGCGACGACGCTGCGGTCAGGATCGACTGACCGCCGTGTGAGCCGTGGGAAAGGCCCCGCTGCGCGGTGACGAGCGGGTGTCGAAGCGGCTTTGACCGGGGCCCGTCAACCATCGGTCGATGTCGCGCCGCGTGACGCTCCGACGGGTGGGCCTGCTCGTGCTCGGCGTGAACCTCGTTCTCGTACTGGCGAAGGGCGCGGTCTGGTTCTCGACGGGCAGCCTGGCCGTGCAGTCCGAGGCGGTCAACAGCGCCGCCGACACCGCCTACTCGCTGGTCATCGTCGCCGGGCTCTACCTGACGACCCAGCCGCCGGACTTCGAACACCCCCACGGTCACGAGCGCATCGAACCGTTCGTCTCGCTGTTCGTCGCCGCGGGCATCTTCCTCGCGGGGGGCGTCGTCCTCTGGGGAGCCGGGTCTGCGCTCCTGACCGGCGATATCGCGGTGACGCGGGGGCCCGCGGCCGTCGGGGTGCTCGTGTTCTCGGCGGCCGCGAAGTACGGGCTGTACCGCTACTGCCTCCGCGTCGGTCGGAACCGCAACTCCCCGGCGCTCGTGGCGACGGCGAAGGACAATCGCAACGACATCCTCACCGCCACGGCGGCGCTGGTCGGCGTCGCCGGCGCGATGGCCGGCTACCCCGTCGCCGACCCGCTGGCCGCCGTCGTCGTCGCCGTCGGTATCATCTACACCGGCATCGAGGTCGTCCAGGACAACGTCACCTACCTCGTCGGCGGCGCGCCGCCAGAGGACCTCCGCCGGGAGATCCTCCGGCGGGCGCTCGACCACCCGAAAGTCGAGGGCGCACACGACGTGATCGCCCACTACGTCGGCCCGGAGATCGACGTGAGTCTCCACATCGAGGTCGAGGGCGACCTGACGCTGTTCGAGGCCCACGACATCGAGACGGCGGTCATCCGCTCCATCGAGGACCTCCCGGAGGTCGACGACGCCTTCGTCCACGTCGACCCGAAGGAACTGGGGGAGTGGAAAGACGACGCCGAGGTCGAGCGACTCGCCGACCTGGAGTGACTCGTCCGGCGTCGCCCGACTGCCGACGGTCGCCGACATCCCGAATCGCTCCGGCGTCCGGCACGTGGAATTCGCAGGCCGTGCCCTCAGAAGGACCGCGCTCCGACCGAGACACCACGGATGAACGCTACTGTGATTGCCGGTGTCGGCGTCCTCGCGGCCGTCTTCGTCGGCGTCAACATCGGTGGCTCGTCGACCGCCGCCGCCTTCGGCCCCTCGGTGGGGAGCGACGTGCTGACGAAGGCCGTCGCCGGCGCGCTCATGACCGTCTTCGTCTTGCTCGGCGGGTGGACGGTCGGTCGCAACGTGATCCGCACGCTGAACGAGGGCATCGTGCCGGAACGAACCCTCACGCTCGGTGCCGGCGTCGTCGTGCTGGTGTTCGTCGGGCTCAGTCTGGAGCTCGCCAACTGGCTCGGAATCCCGGCCTCGACTTCTGAAACGACGGTCGGGGCCATCGCCGGCCTCGGGCTGGCAACCGGGACGCTGCGAGTCGGGAAGGTCGCCGAAATCACCGCGTGGTGGGTCGTCTCGCCGCTCGGGGCCCTGCTCGTCGCGGCGGCGCTGGGTCGCTTCTGGTACCCGTGGTTCGAGCGGCGGCTCCTCGGCGGGGACGGCGTCGACGGTCCGGTCTTCACGCTCGACCGCGACGGCTGGCGGCCGAGGATCGCGATTCAGGGGGACATGGCGGGCAGTCGCGGCGTCCTCGTCGGCGTCACGGTGTTCATGGGCTGTTACATGGCCTTCTCGGCCGGTGCCTCGAACGTCGCTAACGCGGTCGCTCCGATCGTCGGCGAGGGGTCGCTCACCGTCGGTCCGGCGGTCCTCCTGGCGACAGTCGCCATCGGCGTCGGTGCGCTCACCGTCGCCCGCCGGACGCTCGAAGTGCTGGGGAACGACCTCGCACAGCTCCCGCTCGTCGCGGCACTGGTCGTCGAGGTCGTCGCGGCCTCGGCCATCACCGTGCTCTCGCTGCTCGGCATCCCGGCGAGCCTCGCGATCACGACCACCTGTTCCATCATCGGGCTGAACTGGGGGCGGAGGCGGCGGCGCGAGCGACGCCCCGTCGCCACGGACGGCGGCGCCCCGGAGTCCGAGGAGCTTCTGGACACCGGAACGACGTGGCGGAGCGTGGGCGTCTGGGTCGCCACGCCGACGCTGTCGGCGGCGACGACCTACGCGGCGTTCACCGTCATCCTCGCGTGAGGGCGCTTTTTACGTCAGTCGGAACACCCAATATCGCCGGCACCGTTCCTGAGCCATGTCAGGTTCGTCCCTCCCGGACTTCGCCGAACTCCTCGACGTGACGCTCCTCCTCCACGATCCCGAGACCGACGCCATACTCGACGCGAACGCGGCCGCGGAGTCGCTGTACGGCTACACGACGGACGAACTTCGGGACATGCACATCGGGGACGTCAGCACCGAATCGCCCCGATTCAGCCGGGAGACGGCCGCCGAGGCGATCCGCGCCGCCGCGTCCGGTGAGCGCCGGGAGTTCGAGTGGCAGATCCGGCGGGCCGACAGCGAGATGCGCTGGGTTACTGTCCGGTTGCGACCGTTCGCGTCCGCCGACGAGACCCTCGTCCTCGCGGAGATTCAGGACATCACGGAGTTCAAGAAGCGAGCCCGCCGCCTCCAGTTACTCAACCGCATCATCCGCCACAACCTCCGCAACGAGATGACCGTCGTCATGGGGCACGCCGAGAGCCTCGAACGGGCGCTCGAAGACGAGGACTACGAGCGGCAGGCCGAGATCATCCGGTCCGTCGCCGAAGACGTGGGCGGGATGACCGAGTCGGTCGCGGAGATCGAAGAGATCGCGACGAACGACGCCTCGGACTTCTCGCCGACGGACGTCGCGGCCACCCTCGAACGGCTGGCGGACGAGTTCGAGTCGGCGTACCCCGACGCCAGGGTGCTCGTCGAGGCGGAGCCCCGGGCCCGGATCTCGGCGGACGCGGGGTTCGGCTACGGAATCGAGAACGCGGTCGAGAACGCCATCGAACACCACGACGGGGACCGTCCCGAGGTTCGCCTCCAGGCGACGGCCGACCCGGAAGCGGGCCGGGTGCGCGTCCGCGTCGTCGACGACGGCCCGGCCATCCCCCAGGCCGAGAAAGACGCCATCGACGCCGACGCCGAGGTCTCGATGCTCAACCACGGGACGGGCGTCGGCCTGTTCGTGATGCAGTGGTGTGCGGAATCCCTGGGCGGGAACCTCGAAATCCGTGAGAACGGCCAACGAGGGAACGTCGTCGAGTTCACGTTTCCGATGCTGACGGAGTGACTGGGAGCGGTCAGTCCGCGACTCGGGCCCGTTCGACCGGTTCGCCGAAGGCGTAGACGGTGTTGTGGCTCGTGATCTCCACGTCGACCATGTCGCCCAGTTCGAGGCCGCGCTCTTCTGCGTCGGCGATCACGACCTGCCGGTAGGCCTCGTCGTAGCCCACCAGCGACTCGTCCGTGCCGTCCTCGACGAGCAGGACCGACGAGGTGCGCCCGACCATCTCCTCGTAGGCCTCGGCCATCAGCTCCATCTTCGCCTCGCTCATCTCCTTCGAGCGGTCCTTCTTGACCTGGCCGCCCAGTCCCTTCATGTCGGCGGCGTCGGTGCCGGGCCGCTTCGAGAAGCGCGTGACGTTGATCTTCTCCGGTCGCGTCTCCCGGAGGAGCCCCATCGACCGGTCGTGGTCCTCTGGGTCCTCGGTCGGGAAGCCGACGATGAAGTCCGTCGAGAGCGTCCAGTAGTCGAGGTGGGCGTCGAACGCCGCGACGACCTCGCGGTACTCCGAGACGGCGTGTTGCCGGCGCATGTCCGCGAGTACGTCGTCGCTCCCGGACTGGACCGGCGCGTGGATGAAGTTGTACAGTTCGTCGTGTTCGGCGAACACCGCCGCGAGTTCCTCGCGGACGCCGTGCAGACCCTTCGGGTTCGCCATCCCGACGCGAACGCGGAACTCGCCTTCGATCTCGGTGCAGATGCGGTCCAGTAGCTCCGGCAGGAGGCTCGTCCCCCGGTTCCGGTCCCAGCCGTAGACGCCGGTGTCCTGTCCGGTGATGCGCAGTTCCTTCGCGCCGGCGTGGACGAGCGCGCGGGCCTTCTCGACGTTCTCGTCGACCGACGGGGACTCGATGCGCCCGGTCGCCTGCTTGGTGATGCAGTACGAGCAGTCGGACATACAGCCCCGGGCGATGGGGAGGATGCCGACGACGCCGTCCAGCACCGTCTCGGTGTCCGGCGTGACGGTTGGACACTCGCCGTTGAGGACGTGCTGGGGCACGTCGTCCCAGTGGAGCACCTCGGCGTCGACGTCCGCGTCGCGGAACTGTTCGCCCTGTGCCAGGGCCATACAGCCCGTGACGACCAGGTCCGCCGGCGTCTCCTCGTCCAGTTCTTTGGCCCGCGCGAGCATGTTGCGCTCGGTCTTCTCGAGCACCGTGCAGGTGTTGAGAATCGCCACGTCGGCGTCCGCCGGGCCGTCGGCCGGGTGGTGGCCGCCCGCGCGGAGCGCCTGCTCGATCTCCTGGGTCTCACCCCGGTTGGAGGTGCACCCGTACGTCTCGATGTGATAGCGGGCCATTCGTTCTACTCCTGTGGCCAGGACGGCAAAAGGGCGACGGATTGGGGCGGTCCCGCGTCAGTAGCCGTCGTCGGTGTCCCCGCTCTCGTCGGGGGCGCTGTCGCCGTGGTCCGCCGGGAGGTCGGCGCCCTCTCGCTCGGCGCGCCACTCCCGGACGATGACGTCGCCGCTCGACGCGCCGATGCGCTCGGCCCCGGCCTCGAACATGGCCTTCGCCTCGGCCCACGAGCCGACGCCGCCGCTCGCCTTCACCGGCAGGTACTTGCTCAGTATCTCCACGTCGTGGACGGTCGCACCGCCCTCGCTGAAGCCCGTCGCGGTCTTGAGGTAGGCGGCGTCGGCGTCGGCGACGAGCTGGCCGACGCGCTCCAGTTCGTCGTCGGTCAGCAGCGGCGCTTCGACGATGACCTTCACCGGGACCGGCACGCTGGCGACGACCTCGGTGAGGTGGTCGGCCACCGCGTCGTCCTCGCCGGCCGTGAGCAGGCCGACGTTACAGACCACGTCGAGCTCGTCGGCCCCGGCGTTCCAGGCGAGCTTCGCCGCCCGGCAGACGGCCTCGGTCTGGCCCTGACCGTGGGGGAAGTCGACGACGGCCGTCAGCGGGACGTTGGCGTAGGCGCTCGCCAGCTTGAGGTAACACGGCGCGATGCAGGCCCGCGTCCCGTACTGCAGGGCCTCGTCGAGGCAGGTCCGAACGTCGTCAGGCGTCGTGGTCGGCCCGAGGACCGTGTGCTCGATCCGGTCTGGCAGGTCGTCCATAGGCCCGGGTGACGCGCGGGCGGTACGTAAAGACAGCGGGCGCGTGCCGGCGTCGAGGTGTAAATGACCGGGGCCGTGGCTGGTAATACCAACGCCGCCGCGGGCCGGAAGCTTTTCCCTTACAGACGCCGGCGTGAGGGACATGGTACTGCCTTCGGGGCTCGCGCTGCCGCCGGTCGAGTACGCGGTGGCGCTGCTGGCCGGGACGCTCGTCGTGACGGCGCTGTTGTACGCCCTCGAACCGCCGATCGACCAGCGGACCGTGGTGGCGCTGACGCCGTGGATGGCGCTTGGCGGCGCGCTGCACGCGCTCCACCAGCCGCCCATCGAGGCCTACCGGCCCGCGGTCGCGCCGCTCTTTGGCGCTCCGGCGGTGTATCTGACCACCTACGTCACGCTCGGTACGATCTGGGTCGCGCTCTCGCTGTTCAGCGTCCGGCGCGGCCACAGCGAGACCCTCTCGCGGAACCTCGGCCTCGTCGGAACCGGGTTTCTCACCGTCGTGCTCGTCCTCAGCGTCATCATGGCGCTGCGGTCGGACCTGCTCGCGCTCGTCTGGCCGACCGTCTCCGTCACCGTCGCCGCGGTCCTCGCGGCACTGATCGTTCTCGCCGTCGCGCTGTGGCGGACGCCCGTCGCGGTCCGGATGCGCTACGCGGCCCCGACGGTCGTGTTCGCCCACGCCCTCGACGGGGTTTCGACGGCGGTCGGCGCGGACGTCATCGGCGTCACGGAGCGCACGCCCATCCCGGCGCGCATCATGGAGTTCGCCGCCTCGTTACCGACGGCCCCGTACCTGGGGCGGGGCTGGCTGTTCGTCCTCGTCAAGCTCGTCGTCGCGGTGGTGATCGTCGTCCTCCTCGACGACTACCTCGAGGAGGACCCCGTCGAGGCGAGCCTCCTGCTGGCCGTCGTCACGGCCGTCGGGCTCGGCCCGGCCGCGAACAACCTCGTTCTGTTCCTGTTCACCCCGGTCTGACCGCGCGACGTAACGCTCATACGCGGCGGCCGCGAGACTGTCACCGTGCTCGAAGTCCCCCTGCCGCAGTGGGTCGCGATCTGCGCGCTCGCCGGCGTCGTCACCGGCCTGCTGCTCAACATCCCGATGGTGACGCAGTCCGAGGGCTACCTGCCCGCCTACGTTGCCGCGGGCGGAATCACGGGCGTCGATCCGACCGAGGCGAGCGACGCCCTCGCGGTCGCCGTCCACCACGTCACCGCGGTCGTCGCGGCGCTCCTGTACGGCGCGGTCGTCGCGGCCCTCTCGCTGGTGTTGCCCACAGCCGTCTCGCTCGGCGGCCTCCCGCTCGTCCCGCACCTCGTCGGCGCGGTGACCGTCACGGCGTCGATCTTCGCCTTCTTCGCTCGAATCGCCATGCCGCGGTTCGGCGGGAGTCTCCGGGACGACGCCGACGAGATCGTCGAGCAGTGGGCGCTGACGGCGTTCATCTACGGGACCACGCTCGCGCTGCTGGTCCCGATTCTCGTCATCCAGTTCTGAACGCGGTCGCCGGCGGTCCCGGTGACGGAACGGCGTCGTCGCTTCGCCGACTACTATAAGCTCCCGGCCGATGGGCCGCTATGGCGAAACAGCCCCACCTGCTCGTCGAACCGGGCGACCTGACCGACATCGCGCTCGTCCCCGGCGACCCCGGGCGCGTCGACCGCATCGCCGGGCTCTGTGACGACCACGAGGTCGTCTCGCAGAACCGCGAGTACAAGGTCGTCAACGCGACCTACGAGGGCCGCGAGCTGACCATCTGCTCGACCGGCATCGGCTCGCCGTCGACCGCCATCGCCGTCGAGGAACTCGAAGCGGTCGGCGTCGAGACGCTCATCCGCGTCGGGACGACCGGCGCGCTCCAGCGCGGCATCGAGATCGGCGACATGGTCGTCGCCAACGGCGCGGCCAAAGACGAGGGGACCTCGAAGCGCTACGAGAGCGTGACGGTCCCGGCCGTCCCGGACTACGACGTGCTCTCGTCGCTGGTCGACGCCGCAGAGGAGAAAGAGGAGCGCGCGGCCGGGACGGCCGCGGATGGGGCGAGCG